>Ga0209394_1000327_pt1 | contig 40198 bp, 35 predicted proteins | sample JNZ201metaG_FD_184122 | JGI IMG/M metagenome (GOLD analysis project Ga0209394, IMG submission 184122) | Hot spring microbial communities from Jinze hot spring, China to study Microbial Dark Matter (Phase II) - JNZ 20120812A (SPAdes) (version 3) ...
AAGAAAATTTTAAGGAGTTCATGAGGGACGTTCAACGGGTAGCGGCTCTCCTCTTACTTCCAACTAGAGAAATAGAAAACGTTGATTTAAATGGTGATGGTCAAATAGATGGATTTCAATTTGAACTAGGTAATCCACTCTATACAGCGCAACCCCTCTCATCAATAAAAGGCTTCTCTCTCATTGTGAATGGGGAGAGAATCGACCCAGAAAAAATCACCTTTATTCTAAGAAGAAATAGAATATCTCTTAAGAATGTCTCCACAATCCCCGAGTTATGGTGGGGATATGGTGAGATAATTCGCGTTTTCATTGAAAAACCCGGAGGGTTGAAGTCTGGAGAATACCAAGTGAAATGTTCTTTAGTAATGACTCCCGCCTTCTACCCATTCTACCCAGAAAATACAGTATTATCAGCTAGCACTATCATGAGAGTTAAGTGAAAGAAGATATATTATGAAATGATACTAAAGTTTCTCTTGTAGTCCCGGGTTTACAGGCGGATTACCTTCAACCCACATAGTTGGCCGCTTAAACCTGATTTTTTCAAAGGCTTATATAAATCATCGAGTTTCTCGCAGAGTTATAATGCATTATCGAATTATTTTTTAGTAGTTATATCCTGAGACGAAATCTTTTAATTGATGAACTTATAGTGGTATATTGGTTTCGCTTCTTCGTGGGATGGTTGTGGAGATGTTCTTTTCGAAGGTATATAGGAAGTTGCGTGAACTGCGTTATAGCCCATTTATAATAGGTCTATTTAGTCTGTTATGGTTTATTTATAGGACTGGAACGAAACCCTCAAGAATAAATTATCCCTGCCAGAGGGCGGCTCTGGCAAACAGCTACCTCTGGTTAACTATATATGTTCTTCCTTTTCTCCAGCTCTTGCACCAGAAAATTTATAGGCAGATTAACTTGAGGAGGCTTTTTCCAATATTAGTTACGCTTATAATTATTGGCGGTTCATTAGCAACATGGGGCATATTTATATTGATGAGAAGGGAAGCGGGGAAGGAGATTGGATTGACAATTGAGAGTAAGCTGGCTAAGTTTGAGCCATCTTCAAGTATATTCGTTGTAAATGGCACTAGGGGTGATGATGAAGGAATCCTCAAGATTATTGACTTAATGGGTGAGCACGGACTATTATTTTATAAGTCTCCCGAGTATGGGTTAAATAGGGGTCCAAATGGCTTAATCGCTAGGGATGAGGTCGTCATAATTAAGGTAAATAGCCAATGGGATGAGAGGGGAGGAACAAACACAGACCTCGTGAAGGCGCTTATTCAGGCTATTCTCAATCACCCAGATGGATTTATCGGTGAGATAGTTGTAGCTGATAATGGGCAGGCGCAGTATGGTTCGGCTGGTTCTGGTGGAAGCTTCAGTTGGAGTAGAAATAATGCTGAAAATATTTCACAGTCAATTCAGAGCGTTGTAGACTCATTTGCTAGGAGGGGATATAGGGTTTCCGCATACCTTTGGGATAAGATTACCACAAAGATGGTTAGCGAGTATTTTGAGGGCGACTTGGAGGATGGTTACGTGGTTAATGCCACCAAAAACCCTAGAACAGGAATAATGGTATCATATCCAAAGTTTAGGACCGTCTTTGGCACATACATAAGTTTTAAGTATGGGATATGGAGCCAAGAAAATAGAACATATGATGGCGAGAAACTTAAGGTGATTAATTTCCCAGTTTTAAAGACCCACAGCATCTATGGTGTCACTGCATGTGTAAAGCATTACATGGGCGTTGTCTCAGATAAGCTTACGGCTAATCTTGGCGCTAGAGCACACAATACTGTGGGCACAGGCGGTATGGGAACTGAAATGGTTGAGACTAGATTTCCAACTCTAAATATAGTTGATGCTATATGGGTTAATGCTATACCACGCGGTGGGCCGAGAACATCCTATAATGACGCTACTAGAGTCAACATCATAGCTGCTAGTACAGACCCGGTCGCCTTAGATTATTGGGCTGCGAAATATATTCTTCTTGAGGTTGCGAAGAGAAAGGGTTACAGCGGATTAAGCTCAATCGACCCAGATAATACTTTAAGCGGCTCATTTGGATATTGGCTTAGGCTATCGATGGAAGAGATTAGAAGGGCTGGATACCAAGCAACAGTTTATGAGGATTACATGAACATTTACGTGCTGCATCTAAAATAGCTCAATACCAAGCAACCCTAAATCCCCAACCCAAACAACATTTATATTCCATGACAAAGGAAGGATTATATTTATTTAATTGAGTTACCTTATCACCAGCGTGAACATCTCGAATACTTGGTAGAGAGTTAGAGTTCATGAAAGATGCAATTAAACTTCGAAATCGCTTCATAACTATTGCCGTAATTTTGATTTCAGCAGCTTTCCTGCTACATTGGCTTAAAGTGGAAGGCGAGAGAGATAGGGTATTCATGCTGGTAATTAAAGTAACCTATGAGAATAAAGGTGAAAATGTGTGGTTTTTGAGGGAAAGTGATAGAATGATAGGTTTATTTATGAATAATAGTTGGCAAACAGTTTATTTAGTCAATACATCTCATTCAATCGAGAGATTTAACTCAGATGCGAATGGAAACCCCATAATATTGCTTAATCTCATGAAGGAAAGGTTGCTGCCGGGCGAAAGGATAAGTTATAGCGCCACTTATAAGATGGTTTTTAAGAGGCGGCATTTACCCACTCTCTCAGAAACCTCGTCGGGAACACTAAACGATATTCCCGAAGATTTAAAGAGAAAATATTGTGGACCCACATCTTTTTGGCAGTCCAACCTATCCATTTTAGAAAATGAAGCTCGGCGAATAGTAGGCACAGAAACAAAAGTCTTAACTATTATCAGATGGATTATTAGATGGATTGCATCCAACATATTGTATGCGCCATCGGAAATACCAAAATATCCTATCGAAACATTCTCCTCAGGTTTAGGTGACTGCGATGACCAATCTAATTTATTAATTACTCTCTGTCGAATTGTTGGTATACCAGCTTATCTGCAGCTTGGCTGTATCTATGTACCTCATCATAACCAAAGTTCATACCTTTGGTCTAAGCATTTATCTCTTAGGGAAGATGGTGTGAGCTGGCATGGCTGGGCAATAATTTATATTCCACCATGGGGCTGGTTACCGGTTGACCCAACATGTGTTAGCAGTGTGCTCCTGAGAACAGACCAGTTGAACGCAATATTATATTCGGCGGTAATGCAGTATTACACTTTTCAATACATGAATATTACGGTTACAGACTATATTGCAGAGATTAGGGGTGTAAAAGAGTTCCTGGAATCCAATGGATTTTATATTTGTAGGGAGAGTGTGATGTGGGAGGTGAAGTCTCAGAATCCCCCGCAGATCAAAATCCCTCTACTCTTAATCACCACCCAATCATTATGGGTGAAAAGAAGGCTTCTCTTATCTGCGGGTTTGAGTTTATGATTAAGGCATGTTTCCTAAAATCAATGCAATTTAGCCGATTAAATCTGAATAATTTTTGCTAGAAAATGCTTTAAGAAATTCTGATCGTGAGCGATTTTAATTGAGAATGCCATAGAATATCCTTAAATAAAAAGGGTTAGCTCATTATATTGTCTCGAGAGGGCTAAAGGATGTTGATATCAGAGATTATCCTCGAGAACTTCATGTCTTATGAATACGCTAGGATACCGCTTAGGCCAGGTGTTAATGTGATTTGCGGCCCAAATGGTTCTGGTAAATCATCGATTCTTTTGGGTATATCTGTTGCTTTAGGTCAATCTTATACTGAGCGCTCTAAGAGGCTTAGCGACCTAATAAGGTGGGGTAAGGATATTGGGCGAGTAACAATAGTTCTGAACAATTCTAGGGTTGGTGGTAGGCGTCCAATTCATAAAATCAATAAGGACCAGATTTATTTAACTAGGGTTTTGAGGCGGGATGGTAAATATTGGTTTGAGATTGATGGCGCTGCCGCTAGCAAAGCCGATGTGCTAAGGCTTCTGTCACGCTTCAATGTTGACCCAGATAATATGCTTATAATAATGCATCAGGATATGGCTGAGCAGTTTATTCTACTGTCTCCTCAGGAGAAGCTTAGGCTCGTTGAATCTGCCGTTGGGCTTGAATCTTACCGTAAGAATGTCCTTGAGGCGCAGAATAAGCTTAGCCGGTTAATAAGCCAGGAAGAATCACTCAATAAGATGCTTGAATCCGCTGAGCAGACGCTCAGCTACTGGCGTGAGCAATATGAGCGCTATCAGGAGAAGAAGCAGCTCACCTTAAAAAGGCGCTTCTTAGAGCGTGAGTTAGCTTGGGCTGAGGTATCTAGAAGAGAAGATGAGGCCAATAGGATTAGGCGGGAGGTCAATGTGAAAAAGACTGAGCTGGAGAGTATCGAGTCCTCAATTAGGGAGCGTGAGTCCTCACTAAAGTCAATTGAGGCGGAGATATCCAGTCTCAGAGATGAATGGCGCAGTCTCCTTGAAGAAAGGATATCGCTTGAGAGGGAGAGGGCGAAATATAACGTTGAGTTCTCCAGATACCATGAAATAATGGATAGTTTAAAGGGGCTGCTTAATGAGGGCGAGAGAAATATAAGAGATATTCTAAGATTCGCTGTCACAATAGATAAGGGCGAAATCGAGCCAAACATTATAAGTGAGGGGGCTAAATCAAGGTGGCTGGAGACGGCGAACGCCATTGAAAACCTAAGTAGACTCTTTGACACCTTAAAGTCTAGAATTGGCGAGGTTGAGGATTTAGCCGAAATTTCAAGCATTAAACTCGCGAATATAGAGACTAGCCTTTTGGACGTGAAGGATGAGATGTTCAAAGTTGAGAGGAGACTTAATGATTTAATAAATGTCCTCATTGAGGATAAAGTTAAATTGGCTCTTCTCTCCTATCAAAGGAGCGAGTTACTGAGCGAGATTGAAATCCTAGAGAAGAATCTAAGCGCTTCTCTCTCAAGTTTGGGGGAGGCTGTTAAGAGGGCTGAGGAGAAGGGGTCGAGAGTAGCTACTCTAAGGAGTCCGGAGGAGATATTGGATGAAATCCGAATTATAGATGGGCGCTTAATGGCTATGGCGGATATTTCGGAGGATGTTGAGAAGATGTATGAATCCTATTCAAAGCTGTACCTTGAGCTTAAGGAGAGGGCTCGGATTGCGGCTGAAAACCGCGAGAAAACCTTAAGAGAGATTAGAGTTAGGATGGAGGAATGGAGGGGCGTCATCAAAAATCTATTGGAAAGCGTGAACACAGAGTATCAGAATATACTCTCACATGTCGCCGGCTCGGGATTTGTGCGACTAATTAATGAGAATGATATTGAGGCTGCTGGATTGGAGATTTATGTTGGGTTTAAGGGTTCACAACCCGTCCCACTAAACATTTATTCCCAGAGTGGAGGGGAGAGAAGCACGGCGACTATGGCTTTCCTACTGGCTCTCCAAAAGCATATAAAATCACCCTTCAGAGCCGTAGATGAGTATGATGTCCACATGGACCCAAGGAATAGGGAGGTTATAGCAAACATGCTTATATCAGCCGTTAAAAATGAGGGTGTACAATATATTGCGATAACGCCCAACCAAATGTTCTTTGAGGGCAAAGATGTCCACGTAATAACGGTTCAAAATGTTGATGGGAAATCATTAATTCGAGAAGTTGTTTGATTAACATGGGTGGGGAGAGATTATTGGGAGGGAATGAAAGGCGGAAGAGCGTTAAGGAGACTAGGGAAGAACTCCTGAAAATAATTGAATTATGCAGGTCTGTTGAGATTAAGGGTTTAGACCCATATCTTGTTGATGTTGAAGACCTGATTAGGGCTGTTAGGGAATTTTTCCCAATGCGGGAGAGTATTGAAGACTTATGCCTAGATACCGAAGCCCTAAACCACATAGCGTCAGTCGTTAAGATGCAGGGTGAATGGGTTAAGAGTAGGGCAACAGCGCTTTATAGAGACCCATTTTTAATAGAGGAGAAAATTCGCAGCTTACCAAGAGAGAAGATGGCTGAAATATTCCTTGAGACATGGCGTCCAATTGTGGAGTTTGAGCAATTGACCATCGAGGGTTTTCGTGAAGCATTAAAATACTGGAGCGAGCTACCGCCAATAAGCGAGAGATGGCAGAGAATAGGCTATATAAAGACTGAAGCCCAGAGAATCGCTAAAGAGGAAGTGATTAAGGAAGGAATATTGTCAGGCGAATCCTTCGCCTCCGAGCTAGAGAAGATGTGGCTGGAGCTTAAGGGAGCAGCCTCTAAGTATGGGCGAATCAAATACTGGGACTTTATAGGTTCAGAGACATACGAAGAGACCGTGAGAAGGGCCTACCTAACGAGTTTCCTAATAACGTATGGATATGCAAGACTAGAGGTGCACATCCTAGAAGATGAGATATTTATATTGCCCAATGAAAAGCCCTCACCTAAGGAAGATGCCGAACTTATATCATTCCCAATACCAATAAGCTTCGAGGAGTGGATGAAATGGAGAAAGAATCGAAAAGCACTGGGAGAAAAGCCTATTACATAGCGAAGATGAGAAAGGCAGCGCAGCTTCTCTTCTATAAAAGGCACTCGATTCCTGGAGCAAAAGGCTGGGAGTTACGAAGGAAGGTTGGCTCAGACTACCCAAAAGTCATAAACCTCCTAAATGAATATCTTGACAGGATAGGATTAACGGTTAAAATAGTCTTTGAGGAAGAAGCCAATCCGCCGGAAAACCCAACGCTTGAGCAATATGATAAAGCAAGATTCTATATAACATTAAAAGAGAATTTAAGAGCTGAAGAAGCCAAGATGGTTGGCTGGCGCATAGACGACCTAGCGGCACTATGCACATCAATAGCATACATAACATCTAAGGGAGGAAAGGTTGAGAGAAAAGAGCTAGAAGAACTATTGAGGAGTAAGATACCGGAGTGGCGCGTAGACATAGACCTAAACAAATTCATAAGGCTAGGATACTTGGTTGAAGATGAGAATGGGCAAATATACCTTGGGTGGAGAACAAGAGCTGAAGTAGACCAAAAAAAACTAATAGACCTGCTTCTAAAAACCGAAGCTAAAGCATAACCTTATGCCTTAATTTCTATGCTAGCCCTTCTCCTCAATCTCCCTTGTTGATATCTCCCTTATAAGCGGTTCCCGTCTTCCACCCTCAATCTCAATCCTTGCACCCTGATACTGCCGCTCAAGCCTCCTCCTCAGCTCGTTTACGTCCACATCTTTCCCAACCCTAGCCCTAACTACTGTTCCCTCTGGCGTCTGAACAACACTTATGGAGTATCCACCAGCAACCTCACCGCTGGAAAACTCGCTAAACAGTCTCTCAAATTCATCAATAATAGAGCCGCTGAAAATTTCATCCATAAAGCTCTTCTTACGCTTTCTTCCATGTGACATAAAGTCGTCCCCTCCCCTAAAATAAGCATGACAAAGACGCTTAAAAACTTTTAATTAAATGACCTTAGGGCAGAGCGGAAAATTAGCAAGAAGGAATATATTATTCTCTCAAAAAATGTTCGTGACGCACTTGGCATCAACGAGGGTGACGAATTTACGGTGGAAAAAAAGAATGTTTTCATCCTAGATAGGGGATTATCAAGATGATAGTGAGATATCATTGTAGGGGATTAGTATGGATGTATTAAACTTGCTCTATATCTCCCCTCAACGCCCTAGCAAGTATCGGGGCTACTGAAACCTTGGCATAATCATTTACAACACTGTCAGTTCCCACAATCTCTTCAACACCACTTTCCATTATAAGCCTAATAGAATCTCCTAGGAGTAGAGCATGGGAGACCCCAACAAATATTCTTTTTGCACCCTGCTCCCTGAGTATTTTAGCAGCGTTGGCTGTTGTTTTACCCGTGCTTATTATGTCATCAATTATTATCGCATCCCTTCCACGGGCATTCAAGTCCTTCGCGAAAGTTACTATCTCACCAGTATAACGGTCTCTCCGTTTCTCAAGAGCATCCCAGTCGGCTCCAAGCACTCTGGCAGCGTATGCAGCCCTCCTTTTTGCCAAATCCTCATCGTCTGGCGCCACTACTAGTGGTCTCTCAAGAGTCTTTTTAGCAAAGTATCTAGCGAGTTCACCAGACGCCGTAAGATTATAGACTGGAATCTTATACATTTTCAGGACATTCTCATTATGTACATCAATCGTGTAGAGGAAATCAGCGCCGAGACTCTCAATTATCTCGGCTATCATAGCTGCGCTTAAACACTCTCCCTCCAAATATCGCTCATCCTGTCGGCTGTAGGCTAAATAGGGCACAAAAACCCTAATAGTTTCAGCGCCAAGGTCCCTCGCTGTATGAAGAATCAGAAATAATTCCATGGCGTGAATATCCTGGGGCGGATATAAGCTCTGCACGATTAAGAGGTTCTCCCCGGCAATATTCTCTTCGAATTTAACGTAGAATTCGCCGTCTGGAAAACGCTTCATCCTGATATTAACTAATGGGAAAGCTAGCATCTCGCTTATCTTACGGGCCAAGTCGATTGAGCTTGGTCCACCCACAATCTTCAATCTTTCTCCTCCAGTGAATTAATGGAAATCTACAATTATAAAAATAAATTCTTTGCCATAAGAAGATATGAAAGGGCGCTATTATTAAAATTCAGATAAGGAGTTAAAGGAAAACTGGCGAGCTCGATGAAGATTTATACTATAGGGTATGCTGGAAGAAGAATTATGGAGTTTATTAATGTCCTGAAAGAGCATGGCGTCACCGTTATTGTAGATGTTAGGCGCTTTCCAAGAAGCAAAGACCCAGATTTCACCAGGGAAAACCTAAGGAGAATAGTGGAAGAGAACGGGATAAAATACATTTTCTTAGGTGATAGTTTAGGCGGGTTTGTAAGGGGAGGATATGAAAGGTATGTGGAGACACCTAAGTTTAGGGAGGGTTTCAATATGCTCCTTAATTTAATCGGGGAGGAAACCGTCGCCTTAATGTGTAAAGAAAGGAACGTTAAATATTGCCATAGACGCTTCATAGCTGGGCTTCTAGAAAATCTAGGCTTAGAGGTTATGCATCTCTAGTTTCAAATCCAGCTGTTGGAGAGAAGACACTCTTTTATCAAGAAAAAGTAATAAATAGGGAGTGGTTTTAGAATAATTGACTTAAGGTGGTTTATATGGTGATACGTGTGGCAATTAATGGTTTTGGCAGGATTGGCAGATTGTTCTTTAGAGCCATTGTCGAAATGGGCGCAATGAAGGACATAGATGTTGTTGCCGTAAATGATATAACTGACGCAAAGACTCTAGCACACCTACTCAAGTATGACTCGGTTCATGGAAAATTCCCCGGAACTGTTGAGGCAAAAAGCGACAGCATTGTAGTTAATGGTAAAGAGATAAAGGTCCTCGCTCAAAGGGACCCCGCACTGCTTCCATGGAAAGATATGGATGTCTATTTGGCTGTTGAATCAACAGGCTTATTTACGGATAGAGCAAGCGCATCAAAGCACTTGCATGCTGGAGCGAAAAAGGTCCTCATCACGGCGCCGGCAACAGAGCCAGACATAACTATTGTTTATGGTGTAAATCACGACCAATATGACCATAATAAACATAATATAATATCAAATGCTTCATGCACAACTAACTGTGTAATACCAATGGTTAAAGTGCTTCACGAAAACTTCGGCATTAAATCAGCGCTAATGACAACAGCCCACGCCTACACAAACGACCAGAGGGTCCTAGACTTAGTACATAGAGATTTGCGTAGAGCTAGGGCTGCAGCCCTAAATATTATACCGACAACAACCGGAGCGGCTAGAGCTTCAACAATGGTTTGGCCTGAACTTAAGGGTAGAATTGACGGTATAGCCCTTAGGGTTCCAGTTCCAAATGTTTCAATATGTGACTTAACAGCAGCTTTAGAGAAGGATGTAACAAAGGAGCAGGTGAATGAAGCCTTCAAGAGGGCTGCTGAGGGTCCATTAAAGGGCATATTGGCTTATACTGAGGACCCAATAGTATCTGTTGACGTAAACCATACATCCTACTCATGTATAGTTGATGGACAGTGCACTATGGTTGCTGGTGGAAACCTCGTTAAGGTCTTTGGATGGTATGATAACGAATGGGGCTTCTCCTGCAGGCTAGTTGATGTTGTAAGGTTAATTGCTGAGAAGGCTGGCCTCTAAAACAAATAATGGGCGTCAAATCCAAAATCTTATTTTTTCCAAACATGTTTTTATTATTTGAGTGAGAAAGAGGAGGATTAGATATGCCAAAATTTCTAACCCTTGACGATTTTGATGTTAAAGATAAGGTTGTTTTGGTTAGGGTTGACTTTAACTCGCCAGTTGACCCGCAGACAAAAAAGATTATTGATGATACGAGAATTAGAGCGCATGGAGAAACAACAATAAAGGAGCTATCTGAGAGGGGTGCTAAAGTCGTCATATTAGCCCATCAAGGTAGGCCAGGAGACCCAGATTTCATACCCCTAGAGCAACATGCTCAGATACTCGAGAGGATTTTGGGCAAACCCGTTAAGTTCGTGGATGATGTTTATGGTGAGAAGGCAAAGAAGGCCATAAGGGAGCTTAAGAGTGGCGAGATACTCGTCTTAGATAATGTTAGGAGCTTTCCCAGAGAGGCTAAGGATGCACCACCCGAGGAGCATGCGAAATCAGAGCTTGTTGCTAATCTCGCGTCGCTCGCAGACTTATTTGTGAATGATGCTTTTGCAGCGGCTCATAGAAGCCATGCATCCATAGTTGGCTTCACAGTTTTTCTTCCAAGCGCTGCTGGAAGAATAATGGAGAAGGAGCTGAAGGCGCTCAGTAGGGTTATGGAAAACCCTGAGAAACCATGCATCTATATACTTGGTGGGGCTAAAGCTGATGACTCCCTAAGAATATCGAAGTACGTGTTGGATAATAATATTGCAGACTACGTTTTAACAGCCGGGGTAACCGGGCATCTATTCTTGGTAGCTAAGGGATATAATCTTGGCAAACCGAACATGGAGCTTCTTGAAAAGAATAAGCTGCTCGAGCTTGCCCCCGGAATAAAGGAGCTAATGGACAAGTATCCTAATAGAATTGAGACGCCTATTGATTTAGCCATCGAGGTTGAGGGCAGGAGGAAAGAAATAACGCTAGAAGAGCTACCAACAGACTATCCGATATATGATATTGGAGCAAAAACGATTGAAAAATACACCGATTTAATCATGAAGGCTAAGTCAATAGTGTTCAGCGGTCCACCAGGCGTATTCGAGAAAGAAGAGTTTAGAAAGGGAACAAAAGCACTATTCGAAGCAATGGCATCCTCAAAAGCCTTCTCACTAATAGGTGGAGGACATAGCATAGCAGCGGTCCAAAGCCTAGGACTGGCAGATAAAATGGGCTACATAAGCACTGCCGGAGGAGCCCTAATAGAGTTTCTAATGGGCAGAAAACTGCCGGGCGTAGTGGCGCTGGAAGAGGCAGCAAAAAGAAAGTGCTAATCAGTCCGCCACTGCGATTCCCATCTTCTCTATATCCCATCCTTTTTAGAATTGTCAGAAAGAAATAATGGTATAAACTCCTTCCCGCATATATTTGCACACGCTTAATAATTGCTCTATTAATGATGAGCAAAGCCTTAGCGAGAATTATGCGAATCATGCCTAAATCGATGGTTCATCGAAATCGTAAAGCCCTATAATTTGCATTTGGATTAAATCCTGAGATTCACGTCACTTAATGTTTTTAGCCTTTATTGGAAGTTTAAGCAAAGAATATATGTTTAAGACGAGAAGAATAATCGACCTCATAGAGGGGCTTCTTCATCCTGCCCCTCTAGTAAAGTGATATCTGGGGATTGAAGTACATGGTTGGTAAGCTGCCCCCTGATTTACTTGCAAAATTTATATTTAGCAGAGTTGGGAGAGTAGACCCCTCAGTTATCATAGGTCCCTCTCTCGGTGAAGATGCTGCCGTGATAGACCTTGGGGATGGTAGGGTGCTTGTTGCCCACGTTGACCCCATAACAAGCGCTGTTGAATATATAGGTTGGTTAGCGGTTCATATAACAAGCAATGATTTGGCTGTTAGAGGCGTAAGACCACGCTGGCTCCTCTCAGTGTTATATCTCCCCGAGAACTTAAGCATCAATCTCATAGATAAGATAACATCCCAAATGGATTCGGCCGCTAAGGAGGTGGACGCGATGATTGTTGGAGGTCATTCAGAGTTTACTCCGGGGCTTGACAGACCAATGATATCTATGACGGCTATTGGAGTTGCCGATAGAAACAGATATGTTACTACTGGGGGAGCTGGAGTTGGCGATATGGTTCTAATGAGTAAGGTGGCGGCTGTTGAGGGCACAGCAATATTATCCACAGACTTTAGGGAGTTACTTATCAAGAGAGGTGTACCGAAGAGCATTATCGAAAGGGGAAGCGGCTTCATAAAGCGCATCAGTGTGGTTAAGGAAGCTCTAACCCTTTCTGAAAATGGTTTAGTCTCCTCAATGCATGACCCAACAGAGGGTGGCCTATTGGGTGGACTAGCTGAGATTGCCTACGCTTCAAAGAAGACCATTGAAGTATGGGAGGAGAAAGTGCCCCTAGCCGAGGAGACGATAATTATAAGTAGGGCTTTAGGGATAGACCCACTTAGGCTTATAAGTTCAGGCACATTAATTGCGACTATACCATGGGAAAAGGTGAAGGCTGCGATTAACGCGCTTGAAAGCAGAGGTATTAAAGCCTCGATAATAGGTAAAGTTATCGAGCCCTCGGAAAGTCTAGTAATACTTCATAGAAGAGATGGAAGTATTGAGGAGATTAAGGATGTATATATCAAAGATGAGCTTGTAAGCTCTTGGGAAAAGTGGAGGGCAGAAATTAAGTAATACTTTTATCGGCCCCTTAAATCTGCAAAAACAAAAATACCCTTAATTTCTATGCATTATTGATTTCATATCGCGAGGGTGGAGGGTTGGGAGATTTTGTCTGATAAGAGCCGAATAAATATATATGCTGGGATGCGGATTGGTGAGATCAGCCAAAATATATATGGATTCAACATTGAGCATATCCCTGGACTAATTTACGGAGCAATCTTTGATGAAAGCAGCCCCCTATCAGACGATAGAGGCTTCCGTAAAGATGTAATTGAAGCATGTAGAAGAATAAAAGTGCCAATATTAAGGTGGCCTGGCGGAAACTTTGCTTCCGGATATAATTGGCTAGATGGTATCGGACTTAGAGATGAGCGCCCAACGCTATACGATCTTGCCTGGGGAGCTGAGGAAATTAATCGTTTTGGAACCGATGAGTTTATAGAGTTTTGTAGGCTGATTGGTGCGGAGCCGTTTATAACTGTAAATGCTGGTTCTGGAACCGCTATAGAAGCTGCTAGATGGGTTGAGTATTGCAATCGCAGGGGCAAAACGTATTATGCCAGATTGAGGGAGAGACATGGCCGTCCAGAACCCTACAATGTTAAATATTGGAGTTTGGGGAATGAGATGTGGGGGGACTTCCAAATAGGAAATCTTCCCGCAAAGGAATATGCATGGAAAGCAAGAGACTTCGCTAAACTCATGAGGAGAGTTGATCCCAACATAAATTTGACGGCTGTAGGCCATACATTAAGGGCTAGTCCTGAGTGGAACCTTACAGTGCTGACCAGTCTCATCGACCTAATAGACAATATTTCAGTGCACGAATATTTCTTTGGGCTGCTAACTCAGAGCGAAGAGGAAAACTACTACCGAATCCTTGCGTGTCCAGTCTTTGCAGAGGAGGAACTAAAGGTTGTTGAGGATACAATCAATGTTGCCCGAGCCATTTATAGGGCGAGGGGGTTAGGTGAAGAAGTATTCGCAATACCCCGTCGGCCAACCGAAAGAGAGATAGGAATATCCTTCGATGAATGGAACATTTCAGGCTGCCACTCTCTCAAAGATGCGTTAGGCATATGTAGAATTCTAAATGTCTTCCAGAGGCACGCAAAGTCCCTTAAGATAGCCTGCATGTTCCCCCTAATACATGATCGTGAGAGGGTTATAATGAGGAGGGGGCGGGAGATGTTCCATTCGCCACTAACAGCCTATAGGGATACTCTGGTTCTCGAGGCTGGATACCACGCATTTAATCTCTACGTCAATCATACGGGTAAGATTGCGGTCCTTACACATGTTGACTCTGAAGCCTATAGTCTGGATATAAAGGCTGGTGGCGGAGGCTGGGAGCCGGAGGTATCATTTAATAATATTCCGTATTTAGATGCTAGTGCAACTCTGAGTGAGGATGAAAGAACCCTCTTTATTGCGGTTGTTAATGCGCATAGGGATATGGATATCGAATGTCTGATTAGCCTTAAAGACTTCATTCCAGAGAGGAGAGGGCGAGTTTTTGAGCTGAACGCTAAAGATATAAATGCATATAATAGTAGGGAGAATAAGGATAACGTAAAGGTTGAAGAAAAACCTAGCATAAAAGTCGACGAGAATTTCACGTATACCTTTCCGGCACACTCTGCAACAGTAATAGAGATACCTTCACAATAACGTTGTCCTTCACCACCACAGCTATAGTAGGACTAGGACTATAGAATTTTTATCCAGTATTCCATCGCGTCTCCAATTATAACACTATGCTTCATTATCTCAAACTCTTCAGGCGTATAAGCGAATATCTCAAATGCATGTGTGTCCGGTGCGATTCTTCTTAGCACGCTCATTCTCTCATGCATGCGCATACCCCTAAACCTTGATGAAATAACTATTAGGTCTATGTCGCTGTTCTCAATCCAGTCTCCCCTCGCATAGCTCCCAAATAAGTAGACTTCAGCCTCACCAACCTCCCTAACTAAATTTTCTAGGAAAATTTTTATTGCATCTAATACGCTTTTAGGGAGCTCCCTCGATAACCTCTCTAACAATCCTAATGACCTCCTCAGCAACCTCAAGGGCCCTCTTAGCCTGCTCCTCAGAGATGCTCTCCGAGGGAACCTCGAGCCCAGCATTAGGATACCTCGCAACCGTATAATACTGTGAAACCTCTGGGATTCTTCCGATGATACTCTCGCTGACCCTAAGAATTGTAGACAAACCCCTATAAAGCATAACCAAATCATGTCCTCTAGGGGGTCTAGCCCTTAAAACCCCAATATAAACAGCCTTAAAAGCTTTCTCGCAAGTCTGCTGGCACATGAACGCCGCTAAAGCCCAATCCCTATCCCTAATAGCCCTCTTAGCCCTCTCAAAATCGGCAACAGCCTCCCTAAACCAATTTAAGGCCTCAACCCTAACCATGAGAAGTTTTGTCTCCAAACCCTTATAGATTAACTTGTTTTATGGAGCATATATGCTTAACCCCCTCGGGAATATTTTTTTATTCTTATTGGGAATAGGTGTTTATGGGTGTAGTTGTTTGGAGGGATTAAAGCCTAAGTTTGGTGTCGGTGTAGTATTGGGGAGCAATGTTAGGTTGGGTGCTGGCGTGGTTATATGGAATTATGTTGTGATAGGCGATAATACTATAGTGGGTAATGGAACGAAAATTGGAAGCTTCTGTGATATAGGCAGAGACGTTAAGATAGGGAGAGGCTGCAATATTCAGGCGCATGTAACAATCTCAAATGGCTGCGAGATAGGAAACAACGTTTTCATAGGGCCGAATGTAACTATCCTAAATGATAAGTATCCCGTGAGTAAACGTGTAACGCCTCCGGTAATAGGGGATGATGTTATAATTGGTGGTGGAGCAATAATAATGCCTAATATAGTGATAGGTGATGGAGCCGTTATAGCTGCTGGAAGCGTTGTTACAAGAAATGTTGATTCAAGAACAGTAGTTAGGGGTATACCAGCAAGAGCCTTTATGAGAAGAGAGGAGTATGAGAATAAAAGGAGAACGTTTGCTGGAGAAACCTAATATTTCTCCTCGATTATATTCTCAATTACATCCACCGGGTTCTCAAGCTCCATGAGAAGAGTTTTAACATCGAACCGCATCCCCAAATATTTCTTTGCATCTCTTAAAGCATCTTCCGGCTTCGTGATGAATATTGGAAAACCCCTACTGGCTAAATATTCATTTACGTGTATTTTGCCGAAAACATCGATTACTATGCTTGGTGTGCCGGATAATGCTGCCTCCCTCGCTATTGTTCCACCTACGCTGACTACTAAATCGGCTTGAGCAGCTAAACTAGCTGAATCAATGAAACCCTTAGGAACAATTAGCTCCCGCCTCCGCTTTTTACTATACCTACTTAAATATATCACTTGCCCCAGTGAAGTAAGACCTCTAGCAATCCTCTCCGTTACATCCGCGATTCCTTCAGCATATGCCGCTTTAATTTCGCTCTCTCTAACAACTATGAGGGGTCTCTTAAAATCAAAATTCATAAGTGGCTTAAAATTCCTCATCCACGCAACCTCATCCACACCGTCAAATTGAATTATGCGTTTCGCACCATAACTTCGGATAATCTCTTGAGGAATAGCTTTTGATGCAACAACAATGCTCGCAAGCGGAACCGTCAACCTGTTTACCGCATCCGCATGCGGGGTATCAAATGTGCAGATTATCGGAACACCAAGACCAAAGGCAACTCGACAGAGGTCAACAGAACCATGGCAGATTGCGTAGTTGGGTGGGTCCTCCATAAAAATCTTAGAGAACTTTAACTGCCTCTTTAAGCCCTCATAAAGCCTTGTATATGAAGTTCTCGGGTCATATTTTCCTATTACTTCAACTTTTAGGTTTAGGTGTCTCGCCAATGGTAGAGTGTCTGGATGCTTTCTTGTCGTGAATATTATTTCGTGCCCTTTCTCCTCTAGGCGCTTTGTTATGGCTGCTCCGTATCGTACGTGTTTTCCCGTGCATGCATCATACCATATTCTCATGTCTTTTCTCCTTCCTAGCGGGCTATGGATACTAGTATGGCGATCGTGGTCGTGAGTGTGAAGAGCGATGACACTAATAGAACTAGTTTTCGCTCCGTTGTTGGGTGGTAGTAGGCTATTAAGGTTAGGAGGCTTCTTCTATGGCTTGCCTTAAGTATTAACCCATCCATTTCAAGCCTAGCCCTCCGCTTCAGAAATAATGCGTTGATTAAGACTAGTGATGAATTGAGTATGTAGGGGATTATTGATATGGCTAGGGTCTGCTCTACATTGGCTATAATGGCATATGACGCCAAAGTTATTCCAAGCGCAAAGGAACCGGTATTCCCAATAAAAATCTTCCCCCTAAAATTATAGTAGGCGAGTAGCCATGAAATGGCTAATGGAATACAGAGGAGGGACCATGCCTCACGCCTATGAACTATTGAAACGATGAGCATGCCCGTTAGGATTATTGATGGGCATATGGATTCCAAACCATTCAATCCGCCGAGCTGATTGACGGTGTTGGTTGTTATTGTGACTATTAGCGGAACTATTAGGAAGTAATATAGTGGTCCAAAGTCAATTTTCCCCCAGAAATATGTGCTCATGGAAGTTTCGCCCTCACGGAGAATAATTAGTGGTAGGGCTGCTATGAGCGGTAGAAAGGCTTTGTACCGCCATCTAATATCTGCCCAATCGTCTAGGAGACCCATGAAGCCACCAAAGAGTATGCATGAAGCCAATGTTAGCGCCGATAGCCTATTCCATCTCTCGAGACCCTGCACGATGAATAAGTAAACTGCTGAGATGAGAACATATATTACGCCGAGCCCATTTGGGACTAAGGGTCTTCCTGGCTTATGCTCGTCCGGAGCCTTAGGGAACATCTTCAGCATTCTTAAACGCCTTTTACGCAATCTTCCTCAAATGAGATTATTAATCGCGCCTCCAACCTTATTAGCTTTATTAGATAGTAATGCATATTCATGCTAGATAAAATACGTTGCCACAATTAACCTAATCTCTAGGGATGCTAGAAGCGAATATGCGGGCTGCTGGTAAATTGGGCGAAAGTCAGATTAGACTTAGATACTCCGGCTTCATCCTATTTGCATTTAGACTTTTCAGCGTTGGGACAAGCCTACTCTTCACGCTCATGATTACTAGAAGCGTATCGCCCGAGGAATATGGGATTTATGGTAACTTTGGCGATGTAATCTCATACTTTACACTAGCATCTACAATAATTCCATTTTGGGTGACGAGATTCGTTGCTAGGGGCCACTCAAGTTCATCGAAGACTGGATTAGTGGCGAATCTCTCAGTAGCTGCCATCTCAGCCCTAATATATCTGTTCATGCTCGGCTGGATTATGAGCGCCTTTCAGATTAGCAGAGAATATTCCATCTTCTATCTTGCTGGCGCATCCCTAATATTTGCCGTTCATTTCTCGGCGGTTTTAGAGTCCATCCTATACTCTAAGCGCCCTGAAACTTTAGGCTTCGGATTATTCGTTTTCGAGATAAGTAGGGTTCTCTTGGGTTTTCTGATTATTTTTATCTTCAGATTGGGCTTAATTGGCATCTTATTGAGCCATGTAACGGCCATACTAATTCAATCAGCATTTTATATGAGGCTTTTAATGCGCGAGTTTATGGGGAATATAAAGTGGGATTATGTAAGGGAGTGGCTTAAGGGCTCATTACTAAATATATATGGTATTATAAGTGGTAGAATACTCACACTAGCAAACATCTTCCTCTTCATCTATTGCGGCGAGTTGTCAAGAGCCTATTACGGCGCATCATCAGCAATAGCATCTATAATCGGATATTCATCATCGCTGGCCTTCGCCCTATACCCAAAACTTCTCTCCGGAGCCGAAGCAAAAGATGTGGAGCTATCACTGAAGATGGTTTTAATGTTCGCCATACCAATGTCCCTAGGTGCAATCGTTCTCTCCGAGGAGATTCTCTTAATTCTCGGCCAATCCTATGGTCCAGCCTGGCGGGCCCTTATAATACTGGCATTAAATATGCTGGTGTCAGCTCCTTCCTCAGTTTTTGATTCGATTATAAGTGGGATGGAGAGGCTTGACGCTGACGCAAAGATATCTTACGGGGGGATTCTCAGGAGCAAAATATTCCTTTTGTTAACGCTATATTATGTTCAAGCAGCGATTGTTACTCCGCTCTCTTACGCTATTTTCAGCTCAACATCCCTAGACGCTTTAACAGCCGTCGTTTACCTGGCCACAATCAGCACAATAGCTAACATCATCATAACCCTAGCTAGGTACGCACTAGCAAAGAGATGTCTAAAGTTTAGCATTCCATGGACTAGCATTGCAAAATATCTTGGAGTCTCCTTAATTATGGCTATAATCCTGTATTTGCTTCGGACCCCTGCAAGGCTCACAATAACTGTGGCGAAGACCCTCTTCGGCGGACTAGTGTATTTCCTTATTCTACTAGCGGTCGATAGGGAGACTAGGGAGATAGCGAGGCTTGTTAGGGGAAAAGCCTCTAGGATGTTGAATCAGATTGGGTTGATGGAAAAATGAATTTGAGGGATAGGCTCTCAAGCATATTGAGCCCCGTGGAGCTTAATATGCTATATAAATCCTTTGATATCGTGGGGGACATAGCCATCTTAAGGATACCAGAGCCCCTTATGGATAAAAGCGGCGTGATAGCCAAGGCGGTTATGCAGATACATAAAAACGTTAAGACCGTTCTATGTCAAGTCGGTCCAGTCTCAGGTGATATGCGCCTGAGGGAGCTGATGTGGTTATGCGGTGAAATGAAAACGGAAACCATACATAGGGAGCATGGCTGCCTATTTAAGGTCGATTTGGCGAGGTGTTATTTCTCCCCCAGATTATCCTTTGAGAGGATGAGGGTTGCGAGGCAGGTTAGGGCCGGCGAGGTTGTAGTTAACATGTTCGCTGGCGTCGGTTGCTTCTCGATTTTAATCGCCAGGTATTCTGAGGCTAAGAAGGTCTATTCTATAGACATTAATTCTGACGCTGTTCGGTATATGCATGAAAACGCCCGCTTAAATAAGGTGGCTGATATTGTTGAGCCAATAGAGGGCGATGCAAAAGAGGTGATTATGACGAGGCTTCAGAATATTGCGGATAGGGTTCTAATGCCATTGCCGGAAAAAGCCTACGAATATCTGGATTATGCATTAGCAGCCCTAAAGGCTGATGGCGGCATAATACACTATTACGATTTTGAGCATGCTAAAAGAGGCGAGAATCCCATTGCTAAATTGGCTAATAAGGTTTCTGGGAAGCTCTTAACCCTAAAAATCGATTTTGAGATTCAGCATGCAAGAATTGTTAGGTCTGTTGGTCCCAGATGGTATCAGATTGTCCTAGACATACTTATAAGGAATAAGGGCCAATATGCACCATGTAGGTGAGGGTTCTTGAAAAGATGGTTAATGAGTATTTTGGCATGCCCGATTGATAAGCATCATCCCCTAGAGCTTTATGTTTTTGAGGAGAGGGAAGAGATTGTTGAGGGCATGATTGTATGCCCGAAATGCCTTAGATGGTTCCCAATAAGGAATGAGATTCCAGAGATGCTTCCAGATGAACTTAGAAATAAAAGAGAAGAAATAGACTTTTTAATCAAGTGGAGGGATAAGATACCGGAGAAGATACTTTTAGAAGGAAAACCCTTCAATCTGGGGTGAATCCTAGCCTCCAGCCGTTTCATTTAAGTATAAGTTGATGGTTTGTAATATTTTGGCTGATGGAGGTGCGTTAAACTCGGGAAAGTTCTAGTTACGGCGGCTTGGCCATATATTAATCATGTCCCTCATTTAGGCAATTTGCTGCCAATTCTCTCAGCGGATGTCATAGCCCGCTATTATAGGCTTAAGGGCGAGGAAGTCCTCTTTGTGAGCGGCTCTGATGAGCATGGAACCCCAATAGAAATCGAGGCTATAAGGCAGAATATATCACCGAAGGAGCTGACTGATAGAAATCATAGGATTGTATCCGAGTTATTTAAGAGGTGGGCTATATCATTCGACAATTACACCAGAACCGAAAGTCCAGTCCACAAGGAGTTTGTTAGGGATTTGTTGCTCAAAATAGAGCGGAATGGCTATGTATTCACCAAGGAGGATGAGCTGCCATATTGCCTGAAGTGCCAGCGCTTCCTACCAGATAGATTCGTTGAGGGAAAATGCCCATACTGTGGCTATGAGCGTGCGCGCGGCGACCAATGCGAGCAGTGCGGCCGCCTACTAGAGCCCACTAGACTCTTGGAGCCGCACTGTGCGATATGCGGCTCTACGCCAACGATTAAGACAGTTAAGCACTGGTATTTTGATATGCCGAAGTTTACAGATAAGCTCTTAGCCTATATTGAGGGGAATAGGCAGTTACCGGATAACGCCCGGAATTTCAGCCTAAATCTTCTCAGGGAGGGTTTGAAGCCTAGGCCCATAACTAGGGATAATAAGTGGGGTATACCTGCTCCGTTTAGGGGCGCTGAGGATAAGACCATTTATGTATGGTTTGATGCTGTTTTAGGCTATGTCTCGGCTACAATTGAGTATTTTAGGATGCGTGGTGATGCTGATGGATGGAAGGAATACTGGTTTAACAAGGATGTGAAGACGCTATACTTTATAGGCAAGGATAATATTCCATTCCACACCCTAATATTTCCGGCGCTTCTAATGGCGACGCACGAAGACTATAATTTGCCGTGGAATGTTTGCACAAACGAGTGGCTTATATTTGGCGGGCAGAAGTCATCAAAAAGCCAAAGGATAGGCGTGTGGATAGATGAAGCGCTCGAGATTTTTCCAGTTGACTACTGGAGGTATACGCTTATATCAATACGGCCTGAGACCAAGGACTCTGACTTCACGTGGAAGATTTTCATCGAGAAAGTGAACTCAGACCTAAATGATACTCTTGGGAACTTCATTCATAGGACTCTGAAATTCATAAATAATTATTTCGGAAGCGTCATACCGGAGCCGAAAAACCTGGACGAAACGGATTTAAAGGTTCTTGAGATGGTGAGCGAGAAGGTGAAACTCGTTGACCATGCCCTAAGCGGCTTCCAGCTGCAAATGGCTCTTCGCGAAGCGATAGACTTGAGCCGTATTGGAAACAAGTACTTTAATGAGAAGAGGCCTTGGGATACTATTAAAACGAATGTTGAGGTTGCTGCTAACACAATTTATGTTTCAGCGCAGATAGTTAAGGCTCTCTCCATAATCCTCGAGCCTTTCATGCCCATAACTGTGCAGAGGCTTCGTAGTCTACTGAATCTGCCGGAGCATCTCTCTTGGGATGATGCCCTCAAGCCTCTGCCAGCTGGACATAGAATTAGGGAGGCTGAGCCGCTCTTTAGTAAGATTGAGGCGTCCGACGAGGATTTGCAGAGGATGCTAGATAAGGTTAGGTCTCGCTCTGGGTTAATATCGACTGAGGAGTTCTCTAAAATAGATATGCGTGTTGGAAGAATAATTAAGGCTGAGGGCATACCCAAATCACAAAATCTGCTTAAGCTAACAATAGATGTTGGCGGAGGAAAAACCAGAACAGCCGTTGCTGGAATAGCAAAGTATTATAGGCCGGAGGAGCTCGAGGGAAAATATGTTGTGGTAGTCATGAATCTCGAGCCCAAGAAAATATTCGGCGTCGAGTCAGAGGTTATGATTTTAGCAGCTCAGGACGAGAGCGGCGTTGTCTTCATAGGGCCTGAGAAGCCCATAAGCCCGGGAAGTAAAGTGAGATAGTGGGTTAAGTTGCCCATTAAAATAGACATGCATGTTCACACATGCTACTCTGGAGATAGCCTAACAACCCCCAGCGAGTTAATTGCTCAGCTCAAGAGGAAGCGTCTTGATGGCGCTGTAATAACGGACCACGATACTGTTTTGGGCGCCATTAAAACAGTTGAAGCTAATAGGAGCAGTAATGAAAAACTAATAATTATACCTGGCATAGAGGTCTCAACGAGGGACGGTCACATACTTGGCGTGGGCCTCACGAAGCCTATACCAAAGGGGTTAGGTGTAAAAGAGACTATCGAGTTGATTCATGAGGCTGGGGGCATAACCATAGCAGCCCATCCCCAAACATTATTTAAGGATGGGATAGGCTTAAGCCCAAAAATCCTCAGCTTAGGCTTAGATGCCTTAGAGGTTGTCAATTCGTCACTATTCCCATTCAAGCCGTTAACAAAGATGTGTAAGAGGTTTGCCGAGCGCCATAATATGCCCCAAACTGCTGGAAGCGATTCACATATGCCTGAGACCATCGGCCTATCTTATACGATAATAGATGTTGATGAGGTTGGCGTGGATGCTATAATAGAGGCTGTGAGGAGAGGGTCAACGATTCCTCTTGGAAAAGCAGTTCCAGTAAGTTTGAGAATAAAAAAGATTTTAAAAATGAAATAATGTTGGATGCTCTTAGCCTATAGCCGGTATCTGCTGTAAACCAAGCTCAACCTTTACGGCTTTCTTCTCTTCATCTCCAGCCTTCTTTTGCGGTTCCAAGTCATATAATTCGGCAGCTTTAGAGCCGAAGCCACTAAGCAAATAGGGCGATTTAACACCGGTCATGACAAGCGTAACTCTTAGTGTCCCCTTAAGGTTGGGGTCTATTCTTGCGCCCCATATGACTAAGGCGTCCTCGCTCATCATTTGAGTTATTATTTCACCTACTATATTCGCCTCCTCAATAGTCAGAGTTTCATCCCCGGAGACGTGAATTAATGCTCCATTTGCACCGCTATAGTCTATGTCCAATAATGGCATTCTAAGAGCCTTCTGGACAGCATCCTCAGCCCTATTAGGCGCATTCGACTCGCCTATACCAGCTATAGCTACACCACCACGCTTCATTATCGTCCTGAAGTCCGCGAAGTCTAGGTTTATTAGGCTCGGCATGGATATAACCTCAGTTATCCCCTTAATCATGTTGGCTAGAACCTGGTCTCCAACCCTAAATGCCTCATTCAATGGCAACTGTGGGACAAGCCACATAAGTTTATTATTATCTATGACTATGACTGTGTCGCACTCCCTCCGCATCTCAGTTAAGCCCTTAAGGGCATAGGCGATTCTACCCCTCTCAATCTTGAAGGGCATCGTAACCACGCCAACAACTATAGCGCCCTTCTCACGAGCCAGTTTGGCTACGACAGGAGCAGCGCCAGTTCCAGTTCCACCACCCATCCCGGCCGTCACAAAGACAATGTCGGCGTCTGTTAAAACCTTATCAACCTGCTCAATAGATTCCTCGATGGCTGCTCTACCAACATTTGGGTCCCCACCAGAGCCGAGACCGCGTGTTAGCTTCTCGCCTATGAGAATCTTTTGGTGTGCGTGTATGGCGTTCAGGTGCTGGAGGTCCGTGTTAATCGCTATGCACTCTGCGCCTACTATGCCAGACTCCATAAGCCTATTAACGGTGTTATTTCCGGCTCCGCCTACGCCAACCACCAGTATGCGGCAGTATCCTGGCTCCCTTAAACCCCTCTGCAAGTTCTCACTCCACATATATTGGAGCGCTTTATCTGCTAGCTTTGCCATGGTTCTTCCGTCTCCATAATTCGACTTCAATTAGGTCACGTATGGCTGCCCTTATGGCCTCAGCCCTATGCGGATAATACCGCTTATTGACAAGCTCGTCTAAAGCCTCTAGATATGGTTCGGGGAGATAGATTGTTATGAGCTTCATACCTAATCACCGTAGAAGATGGTTCTTTGGAGACCGCATAAATCACTGCATAATAATATCAAAATATGATTTAATCATGTTTATACCATCTATTTATAAATTTTACCCCTAAAATAATCAGCCCTTACCAAGAATCATGAGCAAAGGACGTAGATTGGCACCTAAGATTTTCAGTTCAAAATTACCAAAATTCTGAGAGAGCCTTCGATTAGGATTCGCGCGCATGTTTTATTATGTGGGCTGCCTCTGGAAGTATTATCTCCTTTAGCGCCAGTAATACGCTGTGGGGTGAGCCGGGAAGGCAGAAAATCACCTTTCCCCTAGAGACCCCTGCTATTGAGCGTGTTAGGACCGCTGCCGCACCTATCTCCCTATAGCTTAATGCCCTGAATATTTCGCCGAAACCCGGAAGCTCCTTCTCGATTAATGGTTGGACAGCCTCTATTGTTACGTCCCTTGGGCTTATACCCGTTCCACCCGAGGTTATTATAGCATCAACTTTCCGTGATTTTAGGGCTCTCATAACCGCCTTCTGAATCTCTTCCCTATCATCCGTCACTATCTTGCGTAGTGTTACCCTATGCCCGCTCTCCTTAAGAGTCTTAACTATTAGGTCTCCAGAGGGATCGTTAAGCTTTCCAGTCTCAGCATACTCTTTATAGCGAGATGTGCTGCATATTATAACCGCGAAGTTTAGGCTTTTTGGCGCTTCACTCTTATGCTTAATTACTGTCTCACTCATCTCCCTTCACTTTCCTAATAACATGTATATTCTGAATGCATGTGTAGGGATATTGTCCCTCAGAATCCTTCTCATAAGTCTTAACCATATCCCAGATTGTTAGTAGCGCCATAGATGTTGCCATAAGAGCCTCCATTTCAACACCAGTTTGTGCCCTAGCCTTAACGGTTGCCTCAACCTCAACAGTATCATCGCCCACAATTTTAACGCTGACATTCACGTTTGTTATTGGAATGGGATGGCAGAGCGGTATGAGCATGGGTGTGTTCTTGGCGGCTAATATGCCCGCTATCTTGGCCGTATAAAGTGGGTCGCCCTTCTCAGTACGACCATCCCTAATCAGCCTTATGGTTTCGGGCCTCAGCCTAATCCATCCCTTAGCGGTCGCCTCACGGTAGACCTCAGCCTTAGGTGTTATATCAACCATCGACATGCTATAGCACCGCTAGGTTATAGTATTCAGCCAGTAAATTAACTTTCTTTAGTCTCATGAAACTTTGAGATTTCATCTTGAACCTTATCCATCTGCTTCAGCAGCTCTTGAATCGCCTGCTCTAGGCTAGATATGCGGAGCTTTAGCGCCTCCATACTCCTCCTGAGATGTTCGAGCCTCGCGTATACGGCTCCTGGAATCGAAACCTTCGATATATACTCCTTAGCATCATAAACCTCCTTGAGCTTCATGAGCTCTTGAATCGCCTCCGAGGGGCTCCTTACGATATCCCTGGCCATCGTAATGAACTCTTGACTCTCTGTTACAGCTGCCCTAAGATACTCTAGGGCTTTTCTTGACGCGTTTGGGTCTTGCTCCTGTGATTTCTTAAGCGTTTCGATGAAACCCTCTATCGGCTGCATGAAAGCCCTAAACCTCCTCCTTATTGATGGGGCTCTTTCGGGCTTTAGGAGGAGCATTGTATCCCTTATCTCCCTAGCCGCATCTCTTATAGCATTTATATCCGGCTCGGATTTAGCCCATAACTCCGCTGGTGGAGTCCTCTCGTAGGCGACATTTGCAAGTATTTCGCTCGAAATCTTCTGTAATAAATCCTCTAGACGAAATATTTTCATCTCTAGTTCTTTAGCCATCAATATTCATCACTACTAGCAGAATTCTCTCCACTAGATAGAAATAATTGCTCGAATTGATATTTAATATTTTAACTTGCTAGCATAAGATGATGGAACGAAAAGTATAATAAAAGGGCCTTCTTGAGTATTGTATACGTCCATTAAAATGTCTTAGGAAAGGGATAGTCATGGCTGCTACATCTGGCGGTATACCCGTTCTAATATTGAAGGAGGGCTCCACAAGGTCTAGGGGTAGGGAGGCCCAACACAACAATATTATGGCTGCTAGGATAATCGCTGAAACTGTCAGGACATCACTCGGCCCAAAAGGTATGGATAAGATGCTCGTCGATAGCCTAGGTGATGTGACGATAACAAATGATGGGAAAACAATCCTAGATGAGATTGAGGTTGAGCATCCAGCCGCAAAGATGATGGTTGAGGTCGCTAAGACGCAGGATAAGGAGGTTGGCGACGGAACAACAAGTGTTGTGGTTGTTGCAGGTGAATTGCTGACTAAGGCTGAGGAGCTACTAAACAAGAATGTTCACCCAACGGTGATTATTGATGGTTATCGTAAAGCCGCAGACAAAGCGTTGGAAATTCTTGAGAAAATAGCCATACCGGTTGACCCAATGGACAAGGAGTTTTTGAAGAAGGTTGCGATGACCTCTATGGCGAGTAAGCTCGTTTCAGAGAACCGTGAGCATCTAGCTGAGATAGCCGTCAACGCCATACTTCACGTAGCCCAGAAGGTTGGAGACCAATATAAAGCCGACCTAGACGATATACTGGTCCAGAAGAAGCCAGGAGAATCAATAACGGACACCGTGCTGATTAAAGGCATGATTCTCGATAAGGAGGTTGTTCATCCTGGTATGCCTAAGCGTGTTGAGAATGCTAGGATAGCGCTATTAGATTGTCCGCTTGAGATTGAGAAGACAGAGTTTGATGCTAAAATTAACATTGAGACTCCGGAGCAGATGGAGGCATTCCTAAGGGAAGAAGAGAATATGCTGCGTGGTATGGTTGAAAAGATTAAGAGGGCTGGTGCTAATGTCGTTATATGCCAGAAGGGCATAGATGACATGGCCCAACACTTCTTAGCTAGGAAGGGTATATTGGCTGTTAGACGGGTTAAGAAGTCCGATATGGAGAAGCTCGCTAAAGCGACTGGTGGAAGGGTTGTCACCAACCTAGAGGACCTAACTGAGAGGGATTTAGGTTATGCTAAGCTGGTTGAGGAGCGGAAGATAGGCGATGACAAGATGGTCTTCATTGAGGGATGCAAGAATCCGCGTGCGGTTGCCATTCTAATAAGGGGTGGAACTGAGAGAACAGTTGATGAGGCTGAGCGCTCACTTCACGACGCGCTATGTGTTGTCAGGGATGTGGTCCAAGAGCCGAAGATTCTGGCTGGCGGCGGTGCACCAGAGATTGAAGTTGCAAAGGCACTTAGAGACTATGCACAGTCGCTCCCTGGAAGAGAACAATTAGCTGTCCAAAGTTTCGCAGAGTCACTTGAGGTCATTCCAATTGCTTTGGCTGAGAATGCTGGCTTGGACCCAATTGATATTCTTTCTGAGTTGAGGGCTAAGCATGAAAAGGGCGAGATATGGGCTGGAGTAGACGTATTCAGCGGCAAGATTAAAGACATGCGTGAATTAAATGTTTATGAGCCATTGGCTGTTAAGAGGCAGGTGATTAAGTCTGCCACTGAGGCTGCAACGATGATACTGAAGATAGACGATGTTATAGCTGCTGGAAAAATGAAGACGCCAAAGACACCTAAAGGTCCAGAAGGTTATGGCAGCGAGTTTTAGGTGTAGAGACTAATTTAATCCTATTCTCACACCCAAAAATTATTTTTGCTATTCTCCCAAATTTTTGATGACTTATGGCTAGGGAGCTTTTTGAGATTTCAGAGCCCATTCCACTTTTGGGCTGTATTGCCTTCGGCCTAATTGATAGGGGCACAAATGTTATTCAGGTCCGCCCGATTACAACATGCCCCCTCTCCTGCATATTCTGCTCCACGGATGCTGGTCCAAGATCCAGGTTTAGACGCACAGAATATATTGTTCCATTAGATTACCTAATAGATTGGTTTAAGAGGATTGTCTCATTTAAGGGCTCCTATAAGATAGAGGCCCATATAGATACTGTGGGCGACCCAATAACATATCCGAGAATAGCCGATTTAGTCTCGGGCTTAAGCCAGATTAAGGGTGTTGAGGTCATCTCGATGCAGACCCACGGCTCAACATTAACCGAGAATCTCTTGGACGAGCTCTCGGATGCAGGTCTAACCAGAATTAACCTATCTATAGACGCTCTAGACCCAGACTTAGCCAGAAGACTCTCTGGAACCGAATGGTATAACCCAGCAAAAATTGTCGATTTAATGCACTACATAATCTCTAACACTAAGATTGATTTGCTTATAGCACCAGTATGGGTTCCGGGCCTAAACGACATTGAGATGCCGCGGATAATTAGGCTTGCTAAAGAGATTGGCGTTGGGAAACGCTTCCCACCCTTAGGGATACAGAAGTATCTCGTCCATAAGCGTGGCCGTAAAATTAGGGGGGTTAAACCGATGCCGTGGAGTAAATTCTATGAGCAGCTTAGGCGCTGGGAGAATGAATTCGGCATAAAGCTCGTTCTACGCCCAGAAGATTTCGGAATACATAAGCGAGCCGCGCTCCCAATCCCATATAAGCATTCAGAGATTGTGAGGGTTGAGATTATCGGACCCGGCTGGCTTAAAGGTGAAGCATTAGCATTAACCGAGAAGCGTGATAGATGTATAACACTCGTAAACGTCAAGTCCCTCCCCATAGGAGCTAAGGTAAAGGCCAGAATAATATCTAACAAAGACAACATTTTCGTTGCCGAACCACTCATCTAAATTAATAATTGCCTTTCTACGAAGAGGAGAGGGAGAGGCTATTCAGAGGATAGGGGAGGTATCATCATTTATTGAGCGAAAGTTTAGGAACCACCAGCAGTATATGCGTTGCATTCACTCCCAGCAAATTACTTAGTCTCCTTATTTATCTCCTTTAAGAAATCTTGGAGTCTCCTTAGGCATATTAGTGTATTCTTCACTTTATTCTGGCTTACATGAGTCTCGATTGAAAGGAAGCCGTTATACCCATCATTTATAAAGCTCCTTATTTGACTGAAGACCCCAACCTCCCCATCACCGAAGGGCACATAAATTTTTCTATTGTTCTCTCGGTCAAGAACAACATCCTTTAAATGGACGTGCACCATTAAATCCCTAACATACTCATAACCCTTAGAGGGCTGCTCACCAGAAACATAAGCATTACATGGGTCCCAATTCACCCGCAGATTTTCTCTCCCAACAGATTTAACGAGCTCGGCAGTTCTCTCCCCAGTATCCGCTAATGTTGAGGGCTCATTTTCAAGTGCAAGTATAACTCCTACCTCAGCAGCATAGTCCGAAGCCCTCCTTAAAATTTCCACAGCATAATCAAAGTATTTCTTGCTGCAAGGCTCATCATGAATAAAACCGAACACTATCACCATATTTGTTCCCAAGATTTTTGCAAGCTCTATGGAGCGCGGGAGTCTCTCACATAAATGATTCATAACAGTCCTCTCATCATCAATTCTGCACTTGAAAACACCAGGTGAGACCGCCGCAACGCCAACACCATACTGCTCAACCATTTTCTTCAGCCGCTCTCGCTCTAAAGGAGTAATATCTGGAACCCTTCTACCCCAAACATTCCTTATCTCAATGTATCTTACGCCCCAATCAGAAATTAGCTCCGTAGCTGTCTTGGGGTCGGAGCTAACCTCATCAGTTACAATACAGACCTTCATGGATAAGCCCCGCAACTACAATCTTAAACTGAAATATTTATAGTTTTCAAGCGAAAAGTGCTCCGTCTTATAAGCCCACTCAACACCCAGATCTGAGAACAATCGTCTTTCCTCAAACGCCCTATTAATTATCTCATCAATACCCACAATTATTGTAGATATCGAATCGCCCTCTTTCCTCCTAATTATAAATTCATCTGGAATCTGCTTTATCTGTCTAGCTGACTCATACGCTCCATTTAATGCGAGAACGAAGGGTCTGGTCATTACAAGAGGGCAACTAATATTCTCATCCAGCCCCCTTAGATATCTTATAACGTTTCTGAATAGCTCAACACGCTCATCCCTCCCATCCTCCCTTATTACCTCAACGCTCCCATCAGCATATCTTATGTAAGCATCATTTCCAAAAGTCCAATCGATAACACCTTTTGTCCCAATAATCCTCTGAGACGGGTCGCTCTGGAATGGACTACAAAGGGTAGCAAAGAAGAAGACTCGTGCACCACCCTCAACCTCAACCTCAAGACACGAAGTATCCTCACCCTCTATCCTATGCCCCCTATAAAGCTCAGCCCTAACCCTTAGTGGATAAGCCGCCTTCATCCTCTCCCTACTCGCAAAGAAAAGCGAGCTCATCAAATAATGGGCTAACGGATTGCCCACCGTTCCATCCAGAACATACTTTCCCTCACACATGAATTTACCAGCCCAGGCGTTCCTCTCATAATATGAATCAAGTCTCTTCCACTTCCCCTTAGCTAAGACATATTTTACATCGCCTATCTTTCCCTCACAGATAGCTTCTTTAATTCCGCGAACAACAGCCTTCGATTGCAACTGAAAGCCCACAGCACAGAATCTATTCGATATGCGCTCAGCCTCAATCATCTCATCCAAATCTTGTATCGTCACGGCTGGAGGCTTCTCAACAACAACATTAAACCCGCTCCTAAGGGCTTTTACGGTCATTTCTTTATGCTGATGTATAGCTGTTGGTAAAGCGACAACCTCTATCCTACTCCGTTCAGCCTCAATCATCTCATCAAAGCTGCCATAAATAGTCACGGATTTACTTTTGAAATATTCCACCTCAGCTGGATATTTCTCTGGGCTTCTTATAACCACTGCCGAAATCTCAGCTAATCCCTCATTCTCTAAACTTCTCAAAACTCTCAAATAAATAGCAGCGTAACCTCCAACCCCAACCAACCCAAATGATACTGGCTCGATAATCAATCCCTCCTAAATAGCATTTTCCTCCATAAAGGGTCGTCTATTCTGCACCGCACGCTCAATCAGCTTTTCCTGAGCTTTTTTAGCCTTCTCCATAACTTCCTCAACATTAACGGTTTTAATCTCTCTATTCTCCATAATTATCTGCCCATTAATGATGACCGTCTCAACATCAGATGCCTTGGCTGCATAAACTAAGTGGCTTATCTCGTTATATATCGGCCATAAATGCGGACTCCGAAAGTTAACTATTATTATGTCAGCTTTCTTCCCAACCTCAATAGAGCCTATTTCATTATCCCATAGAAGCGCCCTAGCCCCATTAACAGTCGCCATCCTAAGGGTAACCTCAGCCGGCAATAATGTCGGATTCCCATTAACGCCCTTATGCAAAAGCGCGGCAAACTTCATAACCTCAAACATATCCGCAGAATTATTTGAGCAGGGGCTATCTGTTCCAAGAGCCACGGTCACACCAGCCCTAAGAAGCCCTGGTATGGGGCTTATCCCAGAGGCCAACTTCATATTTGAGATGGGATTATGGGCAACTTTAACGTTTCTTAGGCTTAAAATCTCGATATCCCTTGGCGTTAAGTGAACGCAGTGTGCTGCAACAACATCTCCGGCTAGAACTCCCAAGGAATCCACATAATCTACAACACCATCGGGTATAGTGATGCCGAAAGAATCCTTAATCTTCTGTGCTTCATCCACGGTCTCAGCCAAATGTATATGCCATATTATAGGCGCATCCACCGAGCCATACCTCTCATTTAACTCGCGCGTTAAAGCCCTTAGCTCCCTCATGTATTCCGGGTCAACGGTATATGGGGCATGTGGGTCAACACTAACCCGTATTCTCCCACCAGCCTTTCTATGCCACCTTCTGGCTAAATCCTCTAGGGCTCTCTTATCATGCTCCTTACGCCATGAGAAGCAGACATGCCCAACAACCCCACGTAAACCGACCTCGGCTAGAGCCATAGCCTCATTATAATCCACCATATAATGATACATAGTGTTAACCGTTGTCGTTCCACCCATAACAGACTCAACAGCCGTTAAAAGCGCGCCAACATAAATATCATAGCCAGTCATATGTCTCTCAAGGGGCCAAACCCACCTCTCAAGCCACTCCTTCAGCGGGTAATCATCAGCATAGCCTCTCAATAGGCTCATGGCTGCGTGCTGATGTGTATTAATCAACCCAGGCATCACAACTTTCCCACCCGCATCAATCTTCTCATACCTCGAATACTTACGTTTAATCTCATCGCTTTTTCCAACATCAACTATAGTGTCCCCCTCCACCACGACAGCGCCATCACGTATAACGCCCTCACTCCCCATCGTAACAATCGTTCCGCCAAATATTACGAGATCCATGAAAACATCCTCCAAAACAATTACTACTTTAAATCGCTCAATATAAATAAAATCTGCCGAAATCCCAAAATTACCAGCCTCCTAGATCTTTTATTTTACCACTCTTCATATTAGAACATGAGGTTTCGATTACGCGAACGCCCAATAGTATTTTTAAATCTAACCTCATTATTACTCTAAAATGAGTTTATGGAGGATATTTAATGGAGATAGCCCTATCGGGCTTAGAGAGCTTAAAAAGATACTTCCGTGAAGTTTATGGTCCCAAAGCCGATGTCCTAAGGATTCTGGAGATGGCTTCAGGAAGGGAGAAAGGCGGCGAGGAGCTTAAGGGGTTCGGTTATGGCATCCCATACCTAATTGAGGTCTCAGTTAACGGCGAGGTTAAAAGGGTTGTTCTGGAGACCATTAGGCCAGGCGGCTTCGGGCATGAGCATTTTTCGGATAGAGCCCAGATACTTTTATGGCAGCACTCAGCATTCAACAAACTGCCAAAGCATGTCAAATCCATCGATGTTGGAGCTTTCACTGCTGATGGGGCGCTAAAATCGCTTGGGGACTGCAGGGAATTTTTCATATTAACTGAGTTTGTTGAGGGTAAACCCTACTACCTAGACTTAGAGGCTATAAAGGCTAGAGGAGAATTGACAAGCCTGGATGTTGAGCGCTGCCTAGCACTATCGGACTATCTTGTTGAGGTCCATTCAGTTAAGGGCCTTGGGCTTGAGTCGCTCTACATTCGTCGAGTTAGAGATTTAGTTGGGCATGGAGAGTGCATAATGGGCTTGATAGATAGCTATCCACCTGGGCTGGATTACGTCGACGAGAAGACCCTGATGGAGATTGAGCGCAAATGCGTTGAGTGGCGCTGGAAATTGAAAAAGAAGGCTTATAGATGCGCCAGAGTTCATGGAGACTTCCACCCATGGAACATACTGTTCCGCGAGGGAACAGACTTCACAGCCCTAGATCGCAGTCGTGGCGAATGGGGTGAATCCGCAGACGACCTAGCAGCCATGACAATAAACTACCTCTTCTACTCGCTGCAGGCATACGGCGAATTAAGAGATCCATTTAAGAGACTGTTCGAGTTATTCTGGGAAAACTACCTAAACAAAACTGGAGACGAAGAGATCCTAACAATAATACAACCATACTACGCATGGAGAGGACTAGTAATAGCATCACCAATATGGTACCCAAACCTAACAAAAGAAACACGAACAAAAGTATTCAACTTCATAGGGAACGTCCTAGAAGCTGAAAAGATTGACTTCACAAATATGCGATTATTATTAGAATGAATGAAATGATGCCTAAAGATTCCGATCAACATTTCTAAACTTCTTCATATATTTATTGAACAGTCGGCAAATTAACAAAAAAAGTTATATTAGGGCTTACAAATAATTTTATTTTCTGAGCGTGATAGATATGAATGGGAAAATTAAATTAGACACTTTATTGGCTGTCATTCTAATACTGCTGTTTTCCAGCACCTTCCTAATAAGCATACCAATCACCCTTGCCCAAGAAGCGCCTAAGGGATCATGGGTTGACGAAATCGTGTTCTTCGTTGAGCAAGATGAAGCAAAAGTTATTGATATGTTGCTGAAAAATGAGATACAAGCGTATTTCAGGGATATAACTGACCCAGAGCTATTCAAAACAGTTAAAGCTTCGCCAGATTTGTGGTATGCGATATCTTACGGGTTGTATTTTGACTTGACATTTAATCCATCCGGGCCGGAGTTTTTAACTGGCGAATTGAATCCATTTTCTGTTCCGCGGATTAGGGAAGCTATGAATTATCTGGTGGACAGAAAATATATTTGCGATGAGATAATGGCTGGGATGGCTGTACCAAAATATACGACTTTAACGCCCGCCTTTCCAGATTATGCGAGATATGCTGAAGTTGTCAAGCTAATCGAAAAAGAGTATAGCTATAATTTTGACAAGGCTAAAGAAATAATTACTGAAGAAATGATTAAGCTGGGCGCAGAGCTAAAAGATGGAAAATGGTATTATAAGGGCAAGCCAGTAACGTTAATATTCATAATTAGAGTGGAAGATCAGAGGAGAGCCATAGGCGATTACATAGCCTCGCAGCTCGAGAAGCTAGGTTTTACAGTTGATAGGCAATATAAGACTAGTAGAGAGGCTGCACCCATATGGATTCGCAGTAATCCGGCAGAAGGACAATGGCATCTTTATACTGGCGGATGGATAGTAACTGCTGTTTCAAGGGACGAATCAGATAACTTCGGCTATTATTATACGCCGCGGGGGCGCCCAGATCCATTATGGCAAGCATACAAGCCAAGCCCAGAATTCGATGAAGTTGCTGGCAAGCTATGGAATAGAGAATTTACGACTATTGAAGAAAGAGATAGATTAATGAAAGAAGCATTAATATTGTCAATGAAGGACTCTGTCAGAATATGGTTGGTTAATCAAGTTGCTCCATGGCCGGCAAGAAAAGAAATATCATTAACTTATGACCTATCGGGAGGCTTTTCAGGCGCCAGATTATATCCATATACAATCAGATATATGGATAAGGTGGGTGGCAGAGTTAAAATAGCGACCTCAGACTTATTGGTCGAACCAGTCAATCCAGTTGCCGGAAGCAATTGGGTGTATGACCACATATATTATGACCCTCTAGCTGACCCAGCTGTCATGCCTGATCCATTCACTGGGCTTTATTGGCCACAAAGGATTGAGAAAGCTGAAGTCTATGTCTTAGAGGGGTTACCTGTAGGTGTCATATTGGATTGGGTTTCCCTAAAGTTTGTAGACAAAATTGATGTTCCGGAAGATGCATGGTATGATTGGGATGCTGAGAAGCAAGAGATTATTTACGCTCCTCCGGGCACGACGGCTAAAACGAAGACCATAGTTTATTATGACAAAGACCTATTTAAGATGAAATATCATGATGGCAGCACATTATCACTAGCTGACTTCGTATTCAGCTATATACTGACGTTTGATAGAGCAAAGCCAGAGAGTCCAGTATATGATGAGGCATATCTTCCATCCTTTAGTGCATTTAGAGAATACTTTAAAGGTTTCAGAATATTAAGCGAAGACCCGCTGATAATAGAATACTACTCCGACATGGTATATTTGGACGCCGAGTGGATAGCGGCTGATGCCGCAAGCGCCTTTGATCCTGTCTACACTTATGGTCCTGCTCCATGGCATATAATTGCCATAGGGTGGCTTGCTGAAGCGAATAATGAGTTAGCATTCTCAGCTAGTAAGGCTGCAAAAATCAAGGTTGAGCAGGCAAATTATATTGCTGGTCCAGCATTAGATATTTTAAAGAAGTACTTGGAATGGGCCATTAACGAGAAATTCATTCCATATAAAAATGTGCTGGGCAATTATGTCAGCGAAGCGGAAGCTCTGGAGAGATATAACAACTTGAAGAAGTGGTATGATATGAAAAAACACTTCCTCGTAGGCAATGGTCCAGTATGTCTAGAAAGCGTAGATTCAATTAACAAAATCGTCGTGCTGAAGGCGAACAGGGAATTTCCAGATTCTGCAGATAAATGGCTTAAATTCTCTGAACCAATGATACCGGAAGTTAAAGTTACCTTAGAGCCCACAATCTTACGCGGTCTTCCATCAGAAGCCAGCGTCTCGGTCACTTTCAAGGGACAACCGTACAAAGTATCAGACATTCAAAGCGTAAAGTATCTTATAATAACCCCTACAGAAATATTAACTGGCTTGGCTGAGCCCATTAAAGATGGCGTATGGAGAATTATAATAGAGCCGGAGAAAACGGTATTGCTACCATCTGGAACAGTGAGCATTGATGTGATAGCTGTGTCAAAGCTTGTTGGCATGCCATCCATGGCAACTGGAGTAACGACTGTTATGAGCATACCTGAGTTTCTAGCAGGCGAGATAGCTAAAACAAGAGCTGATTACGAAACGAAAATAAGCAGTTTAAGAAATGAGTTAACAACAACAATAAACACGCTAAGCTCAAAAATTGACTCTTTAAGCAGTACAGTAAACATGTTAACAGCAGTTGCCGTAGTATCTATCATTATTGCTATAGTTGCGCTTCTTCTTCCACTAGTTAGGAAAAAATAGCAAGCAATAACCAATATCTTTTTATTTTTCCTCAATATTTTTATTCCAGTAATTGGGTGATAGAGGTGATTCTGAGAGTAATAGGGTATCTGCTTAAGCGGGCTTTCATACTCCTTATAACAGTAATCGCCGCAGTCTACATAACGATTCTAGTCGCAAATATGGGCGGATATGTCGATGAGATAGTTAAGAGTGAAATCTACCTTTCAGTTTCACAGAGCATCCGTCAAAACCCCGCCTATAGAATGTTAAATGAGACTCAGATTATGAAATTGATAAATGAAACTTACATTCTCGAGATAGAAAAAATAGGCTTCGATAAACCATTTATATACAGAAGTTTCATTTACTTGAGAGACGCCATATCACTTAATCTTGGTAGAGCGCTATTCCTATATAGTGATAGCGGCTCAAAAAGCGTTCGTATAATCATTTTGGAGAGATTGCCAAATACGGTTCTTCTTTTCACGACAACACAACTTATCCTATTCTTCATAGGCTTATTCTTCGGTCTATTCTTGTCTAGAAAATATGGTTCCTTACTAGATAAGATAAGCGTTTTATTAGCCCCCTTATCATCTTTACCCGGATGGTTCTATGGAATATTCCTAATATTGATCTTTGCATCACTTTTTAGATCATGGTTTGGTGTAGGGTTACCATATGGTGGAATGGTTGACCCCCCACCGCCAACCGATAAAATAGCGTATGCACTTGAGGTTCTAGAACATATGATCCTTCCAGTATCATCCTGGTTGGTGGCTTACTCATTCATAAATATCTACGTTAGAAGAACATTTTTCTTAATGTTCTCAAGCGAAGATTATGTGGAACTGGCTAAGGCTAAAGGTTTACCAGAATCACTAATTCAAAGAAGATATATTCTTAGGCCAACCTTGCCACCTATCATAACTGATTTCTCATTAACATTAATAGGCTCATGGATGGGGGCGATAATAACTGAAAGAGTGTTTAATTGGCCTGGAATAGGAAGCCTATTCTATGCCGCATCAATAATATTTGATACACCAGTCTTAGTAGGACTTGTAGTTATATATGCCTATCTTCTAGCCGTGACCGTCTTTACCTTAGAACTTGTTTATGTAATCTTAGATCCGAGAATTAGAGTTGGAGGCATCTGATGTTGCTAGGTATTAAAGGTTTCTTCAAATATCTTTTAATCTATAAATCCGCTTTTGCCGGACTAATAATTATATTAGCATTGGTCGGGCTCTCAATTTACACGGTAATCGCATTACCCTATGAAGAAGCAACTAAGCTTTGGAGAGCTGGTGAGCAACATTGGCTTGACAATCCTCGCAATGCCCTACCTTCTTGGATAAATCTTTTCTTATCTAAAAAATTGCCTGAGACTATAGTGTTAAGCACAGATAAAAACCAACCTGGGATGTCTAAAGTGATAATCCCGGTTGAGGGCAAGTTTAATATTATAAGAATAGACTTCTCATTCAATTACGAGTATGATGATTTTCCCAGCGAAATAAATCTCTTTTTTAGATCAAATTTCACTATCTCAGCACCTAAAGTAACGGTCTCTTGGATTAAGCCGAATGGAGAGGAAATAACCCTTAAAGTATTCTTAATCTCAAAAGATTACAGCTATTATATTTCAAACGACGAGAAATTGGCAAGAGATTTGATGAATGCAATCTCGGCAAAGTTTAATAAAACATTTGAGTATGATGCTTTACCATCCATCTTACTCTTCGCTCAAGAAGACGAAAGCGTATTTAACCTGAATACGGCTAAAGTTATGAAGGGGCGATATAAACTTCAAGTAGAAGCGATATGTTTTGAGACTGGGGTAGACTTATTCTCTAAATTTGTTGTATATGGTAAGGTATATGGGTGGGCTGGAACAGACCACTTAAGAAGAGATTTGGGAATAGCGCTCCTGTGGGGTACACCAATAGCGTTATCGTTTGGTGTAATTGCCTCCGTCTCTATAGCTTTAATTCAAATGTTTATTGGAGCTGTCAGCGCATGGTTCGGAGGAAAAATAGATGCTATTATGCAAAGGATTACCGAGATATTTATGATTCTTCCTTTCCTGCCAGTATTAATAATGATATCTACATTTTATAAGTTCAATATAATGGTTCTTTTAGTTGTTGTCATTGCACTCACAATGTTTGGTAGTGGTGTCAAAAATTATAGGGCCATGTTTTTACAAATTAAGGAGTTTCCGTACGTCGAGGCGGCGAGGGCATATGGTGCTGGCAACTTAAGAATTGTGTTATATTATTTAATCCCAAAGGTATTGCCAACAATAATTCCCTCGATTGTTCTTTCAGTGGCAGACTTTGTTTTTCTCGAAGCAGCATTAGCAATACTTGGTTTGGGAGATCCATTAGCCCCAACATGGGGAAAAATAATTGATGATGCATTTAAGTATGGAGCATTATATAAGGGCCTATATTATTGGGTTCTGGAACCATCCCTCATGTTAGCAATAACCTCATTAAGCTTTGCGATGTTAGGTTTCGCATTAGATAAAATATTCAATCCAAGATTAAAGGAGATATAAATGAATGGAGAGCATCTCAATATAAAAAACCTAGTAATGTACTATAAAACGCTTAGAGGAGAAGTCAAAGCGGTTGATGACGTATCATTCTCGCTACTAAAAGGAGAAACGGTAGCTATTATCGGAGAGTCAGGCTGTGGAAAAAGTTCTCTAGCAAAATCAATAATAAGGTTACTACCTAGGAACGTGTCTGTATATAAAGGCACTATCCTCTTTAATGGTTTAAACCTAATGAACTTAGATGAAGAAACATTTACAAGGGAAATCAGATGGACTAAAATTAGCTATGTTCCACAAGCGGCATTAAACTCCCTAAACCCGATTATTAAAATAGGGGATCAAATGATCGAGCCGCTCCTTTTACGCCTGAAAATGGATAAAAGTGAGGCTTTAGAAAGAGCCGCAAAGACCCTAAGGGCTGTTGGGGTTAATGAGACTTTTTTATATCATTACCCCTTCGAGTTAAGTGGGGGTATGAAACAAAGAGTTATTATAGCCATGTCTCTCTTAACAAACCCAGAACTAATGATTTTGGACGAACCCACGTCATCGCTGGATGTATTAACGCAGGCTAATATCATGAATTTATTGAAGAATATTAAGAGAGAGATGGGATTAAGCATGATAT
>Ga0209394_1000328_pt1 | contig 39924 bp, 33 predicted proteins | sample JNZ201metaG_FD_184122 | JGI IMG/M metagenome (GOLD analysis project Ga0209394, IMG submission 184122) | Hot spring microbial communities from Jinze hot spring, China to study Microbial Dark Matter (Phase II) - JNZ 20120812A (SPAdes) (version 3) ...
TCTCTATATCATCTGGATTGTTAAGATTGTATTTTACTATGTTTTGAAATATTTCTTCAGCTTCTTTAAGACGTTTAATATATTTTTGATTAAGAATACTACCTAGTTCTTCGAGTTTTTCAGCTACGCTAGCTCTAAGAATGCTTTTAAAGTATTTACTGATTAGCAGGTAGCTTAGAGCATTAAATAATATTTCAAAATCTCTAATTTCACCAGTACATTCCATGTATGGATTTTCCCTACTTAACTCCTCAATTATGGATTTCAATTCAGATTCAAAAGCATTGTTTATATCGAATCCAAACTCTATAAGTCTATTATAAATCCAGTAGCTTAAGGTAAATGTGTTTAGTGATGTACATATGTATACTTCTAGAAAGTTCATGGGGTCTCTCGGTATAAGTCTAGGATAGCCGTAATGTGCCGAAAGCCAATGTGTTAAGCTTAAAGCAATTATTTCCTCATTTGAATTATCAACATCAACAAAAACCTCTAGTGAATTATTAAGAACATTGTAGAGAGTAACTACCTTAGGGGTTAAGGGTGAATACTTAACCTGTCTACATGACCATAAATGAATTTTTAAATCAAGCTGGCTGGAAAGATTTGATATAAATCCATAAAGCTTAGCGCTAACATTACTTAAATCCATCACCATAATTAGAAAATTTAGTACAACTATATATAGTATTCTATAGTGAATTAATACGGTAAATCAATATGGTTAAATCCATACTCCAAGATATCCATCTGGGATTAAGCTTGTTGCTAACATTACCTCATTTATGTCAATATACTCCCTCCATGATTTACCCTCTCTATTCTCCTTTTTAAGCCAGAATTCATCTATTTTCTCCGATAATGGAGTGTATGATAGTAGGGACTTAGTAGTGGATATTATTTCCTCCTCATTAAGAGCAGGGGTTTCTAAAGTTAGCCTATACAGCTTATTGATGGCTTTTAAACCTATGGATAATCCAAACTCTCTAAATGCAAGTCTATAGTCTGGAGTATTTATGAAATTCTTTGAATATATTTCTAGGCTTAGGTAGGCATTATCAAGAATCTTCATTAAAAGATCCCTCTTTTCCCAATATCCTTTAGAAGTTAGTTCAGCTACTTTATAAGCATTGGAGAGAAGCTCACCAATACCTAGAGGATCATATGTAGTCCAGTCATTCTCGTAGAAGCTAGATATATCAGCTATTTCCTCCTCTAATCCGAGACCTCCAATATCTCGTATTGTAGCTTGAAGCTCATTATATGTTATGAAGCCATCTAGTGGATCATGCTTACCCATAGAGGAAACTAGAGGATATGTAAGATCTATACTCATCTTCCAATACATACTCTTCCTACCGTTAGGTAGAGTATACGTGAATGCTGAATGGGCTTTCTTTGCAAGCTCTATAGCCCATCTATTATATATGAAGTTACCGGTTGCTAGGCTTACCTTATTTAAAGCATGCATCCACTTCGTTAAGTAATGATAGTATTGACCATTCCTCCTCCACTCCAGATCCCAGTTAAACTCCTCCCATGACTTCCTCTCAGGTAATTCCTTACCTATTCTTAACCCTCCTATAGTGGGATGTTTTTCAGCCTCCTCATCAATAAGCCCACTAAGCCAGCCAACTCTAGAATCGTCATCACGATGTTTTCCAAGTATATGGTGAACTTGATAAACTAGATTTAGAGCAGTATCCATATACTTTCTATTTCCTGTTTTACGGTATAGTTCAATAAAGTTACATACAGCAAAAGCATCAGTCCATAAGTAGCGATACGGTTTACCTCCCATTAGACCTGTACGATAAGCAAAATTAAGCATAAGCTCTTCAGCAACTTCTAATCTGTTCAGCATCACTTCAATAAGTATAAACAACTAATAAATATTACTGAGTTCTTGTAGACTACAATTACCTACATGTAGCATAATCTACTACAGCTGGACATAAGGATTTACTTATAGTTAAGCTTAGGAATTTATAATAAATCCTACATTACGGATTTGCTTAGTACCTAGCTGTTAGGAGTCTATGAATATGTTTACTATTATCTCTTAAGCTTATACTAGGGTTTAGCTTTAAGTTCTCTTACTACGCTTATTAATACAAAGAGCATAATTCCAGTTAATATTAATAGTAATCCTATAAGTATTGATCCTATAGTTAGGAGGGCTAGGTTTACGACAAGTCTTCCCTCAGCTCTATATATTTCTAGAGCCCAAATACCGAAGAAGACCCCTACTAGAATCATAATGGATCCTGGAAGACCGTAGAAGGTTAGGGGATGTATTATTGAGTATTGTTTTAGAGTGCTTGTAATAACATCTAGAGCGTGGAGGATAGGGTTTTTCTTCGACGGCTTCTCCACATTATAGTTTATAGTTATAGGTTTTTCAATTATTCTAAGCTTTTCCCTACTAGCTTTTATAAGTATTTCTGTTGATACCCCCATTCCAGGCTCAGTTAATTCTAAAACTTCAATAGCCCTCCTACTATATGCTCTGAAGCCTGACTGGGCATCTGTAATTTGCTGATATGATGCTTTCCTAGCAATACTTGTTATTAGCTTTACACCTATTCTTCTATGTTTTGGAGTATTATCTCTACTTGATAGGAATCTTGATCCTATAACTATATCGGCTTCATCCATAATTATTGGCTCTACTAGTTTTGGAATATGGGATGGATCATGCTGTCCATCAGCATCCATAGTTACTATGCATGAGGGATTAAGCTTAATAGCTTCTTTAAATAATGTATTTAGAGAAGCTCCATACCCTAGATTTCTAGGATGTCTCACAACAGAGGCTCCAAGTCTCTCCGCTATTTCAGCAGTCATATCTGTTGATCCATCATCGCAAACAATTACTCTATCAACATATTTCTGTGTTTGCAGTATAACTTTAGCTATTGTTTTCTCCTCATTAAAAGCAGGAATACAGGCAATAATTAATGGCTTACTCATTAAACCACCATTCTGAATTTAAGCTCTGAAATTAACAGTTAAACATCTAAATAAATTGTTTGCTTTAATATTGATATGTAGCAGTCTATAATGTTAGCCTCGCTTAATTAATGGATTACATCATTATTCCTAAACTCATCATGGTTTAAACTCAACATTTCTCCTAGCAATACCTTAAGTCCATAGTTCACTAATATTTTGAATAAGTTTGACGATTTGTAATTGAAGGAATATATTGAAACTAAGATTATGATTTGGTAAGCAACTTGAAGTACTATTAGCAAATAGGTATGCTTTAACGTCTTGAATATTAGGCTAACACTTAATTCAGGTTGATTCAGGACTTATGTATTTACAAATGTTGTGGAGTTTATTATAGCTGGAATGTTGAGCCTCCTTAAATATTAGAATAGATTATAGCTTAGCCCTAGATGTAAAGAATATATCTGAAGACTTTAGGTTTACAGAGTAATATTTCATCTTGGATTTGACTTAAAATTCATATTCCCATATTTATTGAGTAATTTTGTGATTGTTTACGGAAAACTGTTTATAGGCTGAACATCTATCTGATGATTTTATAGTGAAATCTTTGAATAAACGTTAAATACTGCTCATGTGGTAAATGAAAACTTCTAAAGCCTTTCTACAAATTTTCTGAAAGTATGAATAAGCTCTATGACAAATTATCCCGTAATTTAACTATTAAAATTTACTCCATCCAGTAAGCAGATAAACACTATTTTGATTAAACCTTCATCTCAAAAAGCTTATATAGGTGTATATGTATGCACATATATGACTAAAGTCATATCTCTCTCAAATGAGGCATATAAAGCACTTAAGAAAATAAAGAGAAAGAATGAATCCTTTTCAGATGTAATACTACGTCTCATAAATGAGGCAGCTCCCAAACCCTTATCTGAATTTATAGGTAAATGGGTAGGTAATGATATAGAACCCATATTTCAGCAAGTACTCCGTGAAAGAGAGAAAATAAGTTCTAGAGAGGCGGCTATTTAATGGTATGTTTGGATACAGATGTAATTGTAGCTCTACTTCGAGGAGATAGTAGAGCAGTAGAAATTGTAGAGGAACTACAGAGAATAGGTGAATATCCTAAAGCTACCATAATAACTGCTTATGAACTGTTTAAAGGTGCAGCAGCTTCAGCTAAACCAGCAGAGAATATTAGGATAGTTGAGGAGCTACTACAAAGTTTAGAATTGTTAGGAATGGATGTAGAGACTTGTAAGAAAGCGGGGTTAATATATAGTGATTTAAGAAAACAGGGAAGAATGATTAGTGAGTTTGATATATTGATTGCTGCCATCATCCAACAAAACAATGAGACACTAGTAACCAGAGACAAACACTTTCAAGAAATACCCATAATCAACATTAGGATATGGTAAATACTAGCTTTACATTGCAGAATTCATAGATTTCATTCCCTTTCCCTCATTATTGGTAGCCTATGTAAATGTGTTCATATATGGAATTAAAAGGAGTTTTCACCTCTAGCCAACTCCGGATTAAATACTTAGAATATACTTCGAAACCGGTAAAGGAGGAGTAGTTATAACATTCTATTTAATAACACTATTATCCTCCTACATACTTAACTTTCTACTCCTGCTTAATTTGCTTATGAATTCTATCAGCTACACCAAGATCAGTATGCCTAGCTAAAAGGTATATTAAGAGTTTACAGTATTGTAGCTTCGTAGCAGTATTAAATTATGTAGCTTTAAATAATGGATAGGCTTCCACTTGAATTCCCTGATGCTTATAGTTTTAAGGCAGCTTCTCTATATATTGGGTCGAGAAACTTATAGTTTTTAATTATGTTCATGTCTTCAAGCGCTTTAATTATATTTGATAGTATACTTGTTGATATTGTTGTATTCTCTTTCTCCTCAAGATACTTCTTTAATTTTACCCATCCATCAATACCTTCAGCGATTGCTTTAAGAACAAGCTTATACCTTTTTGTTCTAGCAATATTGTTTAACTCTACCTTAGCGGTTTCTATAGCTATTTCCAGTATTTCACTTAGATCACGGTATCCCGATATATACCTATTCCCATAGAAAGTTAGCCATCCAGGCACTCCATCAAATAACTCGACAACCTTCTCTAACCCATCTATACTTACACCAGCCTGTTTAAATCCTAATTTTAAAAACTCTATAGATTGCTCTCTACTAAATCTATCAATAACTATTTTATGTATGTATCTACCGTATAGAGGTGATGTTGAATCCTCGGTTTTTAAGAAGTCTTGAAGTAGCCCAGCTTCTGAGCCTGTTAGAATAAAGGTTATATTATCATTGTAATCATATGAATGCGCTAATGCTTCCCTTACTTCACTAGATAGAGGACCTCTTAAATACTGTGCTTCATCAATAGCTATTATGATTCTTCTCCTATTAAGATAGTCGAATAAACCAGTAATACTGATATAGTTTTTACCCTTCCAGGAAATTTCAACTTCACTACCAAGTATCTTAATGCTTTTTATGGCTGTTAATATGTTTTTAAGCTTATCAAGGGATGAAGATAGAGCTCTAGATATAAGGCTGTATAGATCTCTTCTTCCATAATTACTTTTAAGGCTACGAGCATCAATAATTATGTTCGGAATATCGATCATATTTAAAGCAACTCTAAGAATGGATGTTTTACCAATTCTTCTAATTCCTGTTAAGACTATTATTGGCCTATCAATATTTTTTAGGATTTCGCTTATTTCAGCATCCCTATTATAGAGGTCTTCCTTCTTGCTTTTAGGTCTTTCATCAAATAGCATAGTTCTACCCCAGAACTATTGTTTTACCCCAGAACATATAAATTTATCTCGACAAACACCACAGTTAACATCTACTTCTCATATTTCAAACATTACGATTTACTATAATCAATACCGTTTCTAAGTGATGATGAGGGTTAAAGTAGGGAGTTTAATGTTTTCCTAGATTTAGTTAGTTATTAAGCTTTAACACTTATAAGGAGTTGTTTCTCTAGTATTTATGGTTGATGTATTAAATATTTTAAAGGAGTTGGTTGGAATTGAAAGTGTAAATGATCCTTCTAGAAGTATTAAGCCATCAATTAAGTGTGTACAATATCTTGAAAGTATACTTAGAGATATTGGTTTTAAATCTGAAATTATTGAGAGTAATGGCTACTACTCTATTTTAGGTTATGTTGGCTATGGGTATCCAATAGTTATGCTTATGGCCCATTATGATACTGTCCCAGTAGTTTTTGAGGAGTGGAGTAGTAATCCATTTACTTTAGGGATTGTTAATAATAGAATTTATGGTAGAGGAGTTTTCGATGATAAGGGTAATGTTGCAGCTATAATAGCAGCACTATCAAGAATTAGTTTTGAAAAAATTAATGGAACACTTATATATGCATTTACAGGTGATGAGGAGATTGGTGGAGTAAATGGAGCTTTAGCAGTAAGAGAGAACTTAAAGAGTAAAGGATTAACTCCAAACTACCTAGTGAATGGTGATGGATCTGATCTATCAATAATTGTGAGGAGAAGAAATGTATTTAATATTGAGGTTACTATTAGGGAGGAGGTTACATATATTAGGGGTTTTGAAAGAAGTATTAGATTTAATGTATTAACACCAGTTATGAATACACGTCACGCAGCATATTTTACACATGGAGTTGATACGCATCCTCTCATAGCTGCATCTCAATATTTAAGAGTCAATAGTAATCTAATTGCTTCAAGCATTAATGGCTTATTTATAAAGTCAAATGTAATTCCAAGCTGGGTTGAGCTTAAATACGTGGAACCTAGCTTAAACGGTGAATTGATTAAGGCTGACTATGCATTAACATCTCTTGTGAAATCAATAATTCCAATGACGAAAGCATCTTTACATTCTGAGTTCTATAGTGATTATGGGGTAACAATAACTCCGAACATGTACATGTACATCAATGGGCTGCATAAGCTAATTCTCGACGTTAGAGTAATGAGTAGAAGAAGTATTGAAATTATAGATGTATTTAGCGGAATATTAAGGGAAAATATACCGTCAGCATCGATTAAGATTTCAGGTGGATTAGGATATCTTAATACTCCTAAAAACTCTAAGATAGTAGCTACTGCTAGTAGAGTTCTTAAGGAATTAGGAATTGAGCCGAGAATAATAGAGGGAGCTGGAGCCTCAGATTCAAGATTCTACTCACCTTTAGGTATTGAATGTATTGATTTCGGGTTAATAGGTGGAAACATGCATGGACCAAACGAATATATAGAAGCTAAATCTTTAGAAAAAGCTGTTAAATTCTATACTAGAATAATTGAGGAATTAACCAATCCCTAACTTTATGGTTTCATAAATGGAAAACAATTAATAAGATGCTTAACTAACCTAATAAAATAATATAGCTGTACTGTAAGGTCTATTAGAATAATATCATAATATAGCTGTTAAGGTTTATTAGAATAGTTCCTACCAGTTATTTCAGTCTTATTCAGCTTTTAGATTTAGACACGTATGAGTAGTATGTTAAATCTAGCATGGAAGCAATAAACTTTTAATATCCGAACTAGAGGCTTTATTGATTATGTAAAAATTATATGGTGAGTTTAAATATTTTCTTTTTTTCAAGAGTTATAAACTGTATTTGAGGCATATTATTCATAATGTTTTCCTTAAGCTTATCATGCTGATAGTCTGAGCCATGAAATACAGCTACCACTTTTGGTTTAAGGTCTTTAACCATTTCGAAAGCATCTTCAGGTGAAGCTGTAGGGCTAGGTTCACCTGTTGGTAGTAATGCTATGTCTGTAGGTAGGTTTTTAAGAGGAATATAGGCTGAATCTGCACCATGAAATATTGAGAAATGCTTAAGCTTTACATGATATAACGTAATTGAACCTATATGTTTACCTCTAACAGGAGATATTACTATTCCATCTATACTAATTTGCTTACTAGGATCAGCAACATATACCTTCTCCTTAGGGGCAAATTTTAAAACGTCATTATATATTGAGCGGTCAACAATTAGAGGGGCATTAGTACGTTTAAAAATGTGTTCAGCAGTTCGTGAATGATAATGGTCGTAGTGGTTGTGAGTATATAGTATAGCATTAAGTTTCTCAATATCTTGAATATCCCTGAAACCTATAAGATCAGCTAGATCAAACGCTAAGGCCTCACTAGAGGTTTTAACAATAACTCCTGAATAGCCGAAGAATAGAATTGCAGCTTCGTTTTCTGCTAGTGATGTTGAAAATAGATTTTTAACAGACATGTTCTCACAATATAGTTTGTGAAGGATGTATATAAATGTATTAGCTAATACCTGAAACAACAACTCCATCTATAGCAATTGTTGGAGAATATATGTTTCTATATTGCTTCAAAATCTTACCAATACCCTTAACACCCTCACATATCATCTTATTAAAGTCTCCTGATACTGTAACACCTTTTACAGGTTTTCCAATTCTTCCATTCTCTATAAGGTATGCATGAGTAACTGTTGCGTTAAGATTTCCACTTACAGGGCTTGATAGCCATTCCCCAATAGTATCTATAACGTAAAGTCCATTACCTATGATTTCCAGAATTTCTTCAAGCATTAAGTCTCCAGGTTTAAGTATGAGATTGTTTGGAGCTGGTTTTGGGGTTGAATGATAGCTTCTATGAGCATTACCTGTAGATTTCCTACCCTCCTTTTTAGCAGTATAGTTATCATATAGGAATGTTTTAAGAATACCGTTTTCTATCAGTATGTTTCTCTCCGGCTTTATACCATCATCATCAAACTCTCTACTTCCAAATCCTCCAGTTAATAGTCCATCATCAATTAGAGTTATGGAATCCATAGCTACTCTACTATTTAGCTTACCTACATATGGAGATCTACCTTTCTGAACTTCATCTGCTGATAGGGATATGGAGAACATAGTATCAATAATTCTTGAAAAAACATCAGCATCAAAAACAATAGGCATTACACCTCCCTTAATTGGTTTAGCATTAATAAAATCTAGAGCTTTTACTAAGGCATCATCAACCATACGTTTAAAATCTAGTTTAAACCATGATCTAGTCTCACAGTGACTTGTTCCTGTAGCCTTCCCGTTAAGTTCTTCAGCTACAATATCAATCCATGAGTATACATAGGTATATAGTCTCTCTAAATATCCACCATAAGAATTCGTAATCCTAACACTACCACTAGAAACCTCAATATACCCCCTACTTAAACTAGTCTTAGAGCTTGAATCCCTAACATTATCAACTATGCTTTTAATAGCATCCATGATAACATCATAGCTTATATAGGCTGTTTCACGATCATAAACATCTTTAACAAATCCTCTACTAAGACTTTCAGGTAGTGAAGACCAGCCTGGATCTTCAGGTGATGCTTTAGCTATCCTACATGCATCCTCAACACATTTTAAAGCATCGTTAAGAGATGTTGATGAAGACATTCCCATTCTCTTACCGTAGAAAACCCTAACACCAATACCGGAGCTAAACGATGTCTTAGATGATTTTAAATAGTTACTAAACATAAACTGTTTCATAGTGTTTTCAGTAATGTATATTTCAGCTTCTGAAGCTCCTAGGCTTAATGCATGTTTTAATGCCTTATCTAAAACCATACTATCGACCTCCAACAACAATACTCCTAATTCTAACATGAGGGCCTCCATGTCCAACCTTTACTGTCTGATTATCCTTACCGCAACCTCCGAAAATACTTGTTCTAATAGAGAAGTCTTTACCAACGGCATCTATTGACTTTAACGTATCTAGAATGTATCCGCTAAGTATTACACCTCTAACCATCTCACTAACTTCACCATTCCTAATAATATAGGATGGACCTGTATTAAATGTGAATGAGCCTATACCTACATTAACCTGTCCTCCACCAGCACCGCATCCCTTAACATATAGGCCGAAATCCACATCTTCAATAAGCTCCTCAAAACTATAATCACCCTTCTCCATGTAGTAGTTTGTCTGTCGAACTATAGGAATCTGAGAGAAGCTTTCAGCTCTAGCATTACCTGTAGGCTCAATATTAAGCTCTGCAGCTGTTTCACGTGAAGTTAGGAATCCTCTTAAAACACCCTTATCAACAACTACAGTTTTCCTTTTAACTACTCCTTCATCATCGACGGGTACGTTGAAGCCATCAGCAATAAGACCGTCATCAACAATAGTTACATATTTACTAGCAATATATTCACCAATCCTACCCTGAAGAACAGATTCACCTGAAGCTACTAGATCAGCTTCTGATGCATGGCCGAATGCTTCATGAAGTATTAATCCAACCAAGTCAGGATCAGCAATAATAGTGTAGACTCCGGCTTTAGGATAGCTTGAATTTGAAGCTTTTAAAGCTGTTTCCGAAATATTCTCTACAAAACCATACCAGTCAAAACCTTTAATGAACTCATACCCCATACAGCATGATCTAGAATCCCAAACCGATTCATAGCCTAGACTTCCATGAGCTGTAGATGAATGGCCAAGACCAACAATAGTAAGCTCATTTACTATTAGTGAATTATTTGAAGATGTAAAAACTCTACAATCCCTTAAGACACCTAGCTTCGTGATAACCGTCTTAATATTATTATCAATTCTGGAATGTTTATTAACATCAATAGCTAGAGATATAAATTCATCTATTGGAGTATTGAAGGGATTGATTTTAGTAATTGTTGAGAAATATCCATGAACAGGCTTAACATCTATGAGATTAATAGGCTTACTTATAGATTTAGATGCTCTAGCTATAGATAATGCATGATCAACAATAGAATCCGTATTTTTCAACATGGTTGAAGAGGAAAAACCCCATACACCATCAACAATAACTCTTAAACCAATACCTCTAATACTCCTATACTCAACCCCTCTAAGAACATTATTCTCAACAGTAATAGTAAAACCATTAACAACATGACCTCTAGCCTCAGCATAGGAAGCCCCCTTACTTAAAGAGGAATTAATAAGTTTAAGTAGTAAATCATCCATCACAACTTAACATAATAATACTAATATTTAAGCCTTACAACATTACCTATCTACATAAACAAAGCTAAACATATAAATAAAAGCTTCAAGAGCCTATAGCTTAAATCTCAACTATACATATCTCAAAATAGAGTTAATAATCAAGGATTAGTATTAAAGACCTAAGTGATAACTCTCTAAATACCATAAAGTTATATGTTGATATTTTGAAAATTTCTAAGCTAGATATGGTAGCCTATTCTATACATTAATAGTTTTATCATATTAGATTTCAGCTTCTTTAAGGGATATTCCTGATTTTAAACATTAAAGTCTAGAATTAGAGGAATAGACACGTAAGCATTGGAATTAGAGTTTTACTATTACTATGATAAGTAGCTTTTAAACATTTAAATATTTCCATGATTAACAAGACCGGTTAAGAGAATAGATCTTTACATATAGTAGCAAAATACTAGTGAATCTAGTTAAGTTTAAAGAGTCAACGGAAGTTTAGAACCGTAATATAATTGCTAGCTTACTCAATAAAATATAATTCTTTAGCTGATTAAAGCTTAATGACTATATCTTATATTTTAGTAAAACCTTCCTGAACACGTAGAGATAGTTTATAATATATTGATTTCTGAAAGCTTTATTTTGTTTCGGGATTAATGGCTTGAAAACATAGAAGTTAGTTTACAGATAGTGGATTAAATAGTTAATGGAGTTTAGGCTTTATCTTCAGGAAAACTTCTCAATATTTATTCTTTTATCCTTTAAATGCTTTATTAGGCTTCCTCCATCTCAAATTCGACGAATAGATATGCTAAATAGATATGCTATTAACATTTAAACAGCTGGCTTAAATTGAATTATTTAAGTATAGTAGTTATACATAACATCTAAGAATTTTAAATAGTTATAAGTTGAAAACTTCTTAATAGTGGTAGCTAAAATATCTTCTACTCCAGTATTTTAGCTAAACTTTTTGAAATAGCTACTTGAAGTCTTCAGCTGTCCTTTACCATATTCATGTATTACTATGTAGGAGAACTTAATGTATATTAAATAGTTTAACTCTAAATCATATTATTCCTCTACTAATTTCTACTAATGTTAGAATACTTATTATTAATACTATACTTCATCTATAATTTCATTCTCTAGACGGTTAGATTCTATAAGCTGATACTTAGCATAATTCTTCTTTCCATAGCTAATACATGTTCTAGTAAGTTTTATTGCTTTCCTAGTTAGATGTGTAGTGATGTTAATATATGCTCTAACAATGGCTGCAATAGTAGCTTCCTGTAGTAGTATGCATTGGTCTTTAATTTCTATTAGTAAGCGGACATGTTTATGGCCCAGTGGAATAAATGCTACAAACAGTTAATATCTTCATTTATAGATATATATATTAACCATAGCTATACTATATGCTAGCCTACGTAAATATTTGCATGAGAATGGTTATCTATGATTAGTGTAGATGAAGCTATAAACAATGTAATTAATGAAGCGATTAGTAGTTGTGAGAGGAGACTTATAGCAGTATCCGGATCTAGTAGCTTAGATGTTGCTAGAAGAATAGTTGAATTGTATACTTCTAATAGTAGAGGTGATGTTTCAGGCTTATTGATGAGTGTTAATGCTTCTGAAACCTATAGGTCATGGCTTGAAAAACCAATAGTAAACTTTAACGCTACAGCTATTGACTATGCGAAGACGGTAGAGGTTATTGGTGGAACATGGAATATTTTAGTATTAGATGTTTCAATTCAATTTAGTCCTAGCGATATTGGTAGATTAGTAGAGGTTGTAAGTGGGGGAGGACTAGTAATATTTACTTTACCACCTATTAGTGAATGGATTTCGAAGCCAACACTATTTCAGAAGTGGCTTATAGTACCGCCATATAGTGAAAAAGAGCTTAGACATATATTTAAGAGAAGATTTATAAATACAGTAATCAATAGTGAGGGAACATGGCTTCTCGACTTGGAGAAGAATGAAGCTATAGGAAAGCCTAGAAATACTAAAACTGAAGTAAATGTAAAGCCTGAAGCTGAGGGTATATGTAAGCTAGCCTTAACAAGCGATCAAGTAAACGTTATAAGGGAATGTGAGAAAGCATTTAAAGACGAGGGTAGAAAAACAGTTGTTATACTAGCTAATAGAGGTAGAGGTAAGTCTGCAGCTATTGGGCTAGCACTTGCAGATATAGTTTCAAAAGGAATAGTTAAGAGAGTAGTTATAACATCACCTGAACCTACAGGTGCTAGTACACTATATAGATTCCTTAAGAATGGACTTAGCTTCCTAAATGTTAGATATGTTGAGGAGAAGAAGAAAATTCTAGATACTATTAGGATTGGAGATGTAAAAATCGTATATATGAGACCGGATCTAGCTTCAAGGGTTAGAGCTGATGTGAAGATTGTTGATGAAGCTGCAAGCATTCCTATACCGCTACTATACCGTATTATAGGTTCAGCTAGATTCTCAATGTTTGCTTCAACAGTACATGGATATGAAGGGACAGGTAGAAGTTTTACTCTAAGATTTTTAAAGGGGCTTAAAGAAATTAAAAATCTTAGTGTTAAAGAGCTTACAATGACAACTCCTATAAGATATCCTGTTAATGACCCTATTGAGAAATGGCTTTACAGCTTCCTTCTACTAAACGCTGAACCACCAGAAATCAGCTTAGATACGGTTAGGAAAAGGAATACGTATTATGTTCATCTAGATATTAATAGACTATTTGAGGATGAAGAAATGTTGAAAGGATTCTATGGAATATATGTTATGGCGCATTATCGAAATAGACCTGACGATCTAGCAATACTTGCAGACGCTCCTCATCATTCTGCTAGAGCTTTAATGATGAATGGTAAAGTTATAGTATCAATTCAGCTAGCTGAAGAAGGGGGATTAAGTGAACAGCTAATAGAAGAATATATGAAGGAAGGAGTTAAGCTTTCAGGACATATGATACCTCATAGATTAGCAGTATACAATGGGTTAAAATCATTTCCTAAATTAAAGGGGTTAAGAATTGTAAGAATAGCAACGCATCCTAAGCTTTGGGGGGAGGGATTTGGTTCAAAAACACTTAGAGAACTTACTTTAGAAGCTGAAGCTAAAGGATACGATTGGATTGGAGCAGGATTTGGAGCTACAAGAGATCTTATAAGGTTTTGGACTAGAAACAATTTCATACCAGTACATTTAAGCCCAGTTAGAAACCCTACAACAGGTGAATTCAGCATACTTGTAGTTAAACCATTAACACGTAGAGCGCAGAAACAATTAATAGTAGCAAGTAGAGAGTTTAAATTAAGATTTCTAAACTCTCTACACAACATATACTTCGACTTAAACCCATATCTAATACTTGATGTTTTAAATATTGGATTTTCAAAACCAATATTAAGATTTACAAAAGCACAGTTAAATAGGCTTGAAGGATACGTTAAGGGAAGCTTAAGCTATGAGGCAAGTGCTGATGCAGTTCTAGAAATTACTAAAGCATACTTCATGGATGACAATATTGAAAAACCAAAAATAAACGAGGATATAAAAGCATTAATGATCGCAAAAGTAATACAGGGTAAAAAATGGCATTTAATCAGGAAGATAATTAAGATTGATAAGCCTCTCGATAAGCTTAGAGAGGCAGTAGGGGAGCTGATTCAATACTATGGTGGGAGGAAAAGTATTAAGGTTTAAGGGAAGGTTTAAAGAAGATATATTAAGTGGAAGAAAAACAACAACTATAAGGAAGTACTCAAAACTTAAACCTGGAGAAGTTGTTAAAATAGAGGTTGGTGGGGAGATAATTGGTAAGGCAGAGATTAAGAAAATAATAAGAAAGGAGTTTAGGGACTTAACAATAAAAGATGCCTTAAACGATGGGTTTAAATCACTACATGAATTAAAGAAAACACTATGTTTACTCTACGGTAAAATATGTGAGAATGAGAGCTTATACATAATAGAGTTTAAACTCATAAGAAACTAGTAGTAATACGTATATGGCTCATCATCAACTTGTTTAATGATATCCTCAATATCCTCATCTAAAACTATTCTAGCTATCTTAAGAATGTTTTTTAGGGATGGATTTCTTCTAGCTTTCTGAATTATTGGTTTATGTTCTGGATGTTCATGTATAAGCATTCTAGCCATCTCCTCAAAAACCTTTCTACCCTCACTATTAAGCACATCATTTGAAAAATATCCTCTATAGTTAAGGAGGAGCTTTCTTAAGAGATTTCTCACATCAAAACCATAGCTCACATCTTCAACCTCTCTAAGACATTTATAAGCCGTATTCTCTTCTCCATATCTATTATGAATGCCTTAGTATCATCTACAAGTCTCCTAGCAACATCAACTTTATGTCTAACATTTGGAATAAGAGCTTCAGGATACTCTAAAGTCCTCATATACCCATATATTAGCTCCATATATTCTAAAAGCTTATAAGATTGTTCAATATCGCCTCTCCTAATGTTTTCAAGAATAATCCTCCTAATTTCACCTATAACATCCCCAATACCTTGAAGATACTGAACAACATCCACTGAAAGCTCTTCAGGCGATGGTATGTTATTATCCCTAATTATCGTGTAGAGAAGTTTAGCTTCAACATATTCGCAAATAGCATTATTAAGTATACCACTATTTCTTAAGTCACTATGATCTTCAATCATCTTATAAATATCCCTAATATTATCTTCAATAGTATTAATATATTTTAAGGCATCATTAAGCCTCCTTTGATGAATACTGCTTATAGCTTGACCTGACAACCTTATAATCTCACGCGACACTACAATAATTCTCTCTCTAATTCTATCTCTATCCTCTAATATCTTCTCTATTCTCCTAAATATACTGTTAAGCTTCTCCTCAATCAATATACCACCATAAATAATGATAAGAAGAGAATTTAAGCTTTTTCAACATTTAGTAAAGCTCTCAAAGAATTTAAAGTATAGATTTCACCTAACACTAGCTTGTGAATAGAGGGCTAACAGCTTTAAATTAAGATAAGATATTCAGGCTATCTACGTCTTCCAAGTACTGCTATTAAGATAACAAGTACAGATATAGATATAATAGATAACACTAGGAAATATGGAAGAAGTGGAATGTTTAAAGCTTCCTTAATACGCTCTATTAGGCTTCTTGGTTTAAGAATATTAAATGTAGCGTTTATACTTTGAGTAAACATTTTACCATCTTGAAGCCAAGCAATATTAATCTTAACATTAAGATCTCCAGTTGGCGTGCTTTCATCTACATCAACTATGAATATAGCTGATTTCTCACCTCCAGCTTCTATAAGACCAAGATAGTCAATAGTAGTACCTGTAATCCTATTACCTCCAATAAGCTCTAAACTTACTGAGTCAGCATCTACGTTTCCAGTATTCTTTACATTAACTATAATCTTCACCTTAGTATCGCCAGCATACATGCTTTGAGGATTTATACTTAAAATCTTAAACGATGCCTTCTCGCTTACCTGTATCGGTATGTTGAATGTTTGAAATCCACTCTTATAAGTAACATTAAGAGTAAGATTGTAGCTTTTAGAAGCTGTGGAATCCATAACGTCAATGTAGAATCTAAATTGAATAGATGATCCCGGCATTATAGTTCCAGGTATAGCCTTAGTTGAGCTTGGCGTTGTAGACTTAAATCCTTTAGGTAGTATAAGACTAACCTCAACATCCTCAGCTTTATCCTCACCACTATTAAGCAAGTTTACGAAAATAGAAACCTCACTATCACCAGGATAAACCCTACTAGGAATATAAGAGGAGCTTACAAGCGTTATTTTAGGTGTTTTCTTCTCGCTTACCTGTATCGGTATGTTGAATGTTTGAAATCCACTCTTATAAGTAACATTAAGAGTAAGACTATAACTACTTGGAGTAATGGATTCATCAATATCAATGTAAAACTTAAGTTGAAGAACCTGTCCAGGAGCAGTAACTCCCACTAAAGCCTTAGTTGAGCTTGGCGTTGTAGACTTAAATCCTTTAGGTAGTATAAGACTAACCTCAACATCCTCAGCTTTATCCTCACCACTATTAAGCAAGTTTACGAAAATAGAAACCTCACTATCACCAGGATAAACCCTACTAGGAATATAAGAGGAGCTTACAAGCGTAAAATGAGGGGACTTAACGCTAAAAATGGCTGTAAACATTCTTGATGTATTATAGATATTGTTAAGTTCATCCATGTAGACAATATCTAAACGTAGTAAAGCCAATCCGTAAGCATTGCTTGAAGCATATATTGAAAAGCTTAAATCAATAGATTCAGATACATCAAGAATACTAATTCTATACTGACTCTCACTTGTAACTGTTAGGAGTGGTGATAGAGAGTTAATAGCTACAGTAAGCCTTCTAGCTGTGGAGCTACCCCTATTTAATATAGTAACTGTAAAGCTTCGCTCCTCACTAGGTAGGATATATATTGTGGATCCGTATAAATGTATTTCAGGAGCTCCAGCTAGAGCTACAGGTATCTTCAACTTTAAAGTTTTAATATATCCATCAACCCTATATGTTAATTCAAGGCTTAGACGATACTGTGAAGCCTTAGCATCCTCAGATATTCTTATATCCTTAAAAACCAGAGATACAGTACACATAGGTTCTAAGCTTCCTCTAAATGATGCTCTAGCCCTATCATCTTTACTTAAAGTAGATATATCCAAAGTAGCATCTATATTCCTAACTTCACGACTACAAACATTCTTAACTACTACAACAAGAGTACCTAAACCACCAGGTTTAACCCCGTATGTGGGTGGCATCCAGTAAATATCTTCAATACTAAGCTCCCCGCTAGATAATGCATAGACATAGCTAAACTGTATAAAAATAATGGTAAGTATGAAAATAACTATGTATTTCATAACAATCCCTAACCAATCCTTTTAATAAATGTTTTCAAGCTAAATATAAGAGTTACCAATATATAGCAGATTAAATAGATTATATGATTAGGCATATCTATGAGTGTTATACCCTTCACCATTATATTTATCATTGAATCGAAATAATGGTAGAGTGGAGTAGCATATATAATTACTCTAGCATATTCTGGTGTTGCTTCAGGGGGGATTATAGCACCGCAGAAAACAGCTGAGGGAAGTAGGATAAACGTACTAATCTCAATAGCTTGCATTTGAGTTTTTGAAAGGGTGGATATAGCCATACCTGCTGTTAAGGAACCTATACAGAACATAATGTTTAAAATAATAATATCTAATAGGCTTCCCATCAATGCAAGATTAAAGAAGGATATAAGTACCTCAAATGATATGAAGGTTATAAGCATAGAAATTATAAAGTAAACAATAAACTTACCCATTAGAAAATCAAATCTCGTAATAGGAGTCATAATAAGCTGCTCAATAGTTTTCCTCTCCTTCTCCCTAGCAACTGATATAGCGGCTAGGGTAAGAGCAGCGTTTTGTAGTGTTAAGCCAGTAATTAAGGGTGAGTAAAAGGTAAACATACCTACCTCCTTTCCAACAGTTGAAATCTCATTAAGATTTAACTTAACCAAACCATACTGAACATTAACTCTTCCAGAAAGGTTTAATTCTTCCAGGCTAAGCTGGCTAAGAATTACACTTATAAGCTTGGTTTGAAGCTTAGCTATAATAACGTTAATCTCAGCCTCAATAGTACGTGAAATAGCTGGTGAGCTATGAGTAATTACAAGATAGATTACTCCAGAGCCGGATTCAAGTATATTTTTCGAGAAGCCTGACGGAATTATAATTGCAGCATAAACTCTTCCATTCTCAACAAGATATCTTGCTCCAGTAAAGCTACTTACATATTCAGATATCTTAAAAACCTTAGAGGAACTAATTTCCTGAACTACATACCAACTGAATAAACCACGATCCTCATTAGCTAATGCAATATCAACATCCTTAATTTCACCACTATAAGCCATACCGAAACTTACTATAAATACAAGAGGAGCACCAAGCACTACAGCAAGAGTACGTGGATCTCTTAAAAGCTGTTTAAACTCCTTACCCATTACTGCTAGAAGCCTATACATTGCCATACTATCCACCTACAAGCCTTATAAAAGCATCCTCCATACTTACCTGAATCTGCCGTATACCAACAAGATTTAATCCAGCTCCTCCAGTAAATGAGGGAATTATAGGTAAAACCTCCTCAGAATTCTTAACAGCAATCCTAACACTCCATAAACCATTAGGTTGACTACTAACAGAAATAATAGATCCAAGCTTCTGAAACTCCATTAAAGCATTCCTAGATCCCTTAACAGTAACTTCAACAACATCTCCACCATAAGCTTTCCTCTTAAGATTTAAAGGTGTATCAACAGCAACCAGTACACCTTGATTCATTAATCCAAGTCGATCACAATTTTCAGATTCATCCATGTAGTGAGTAGTAATGATTACTGTAACACCATTCCTATTAATCTCCCTAAAGAAATGCCAAAACTCTCTTCTAAGTGGTGGATCAATACCGGCTGTAGGCTCATCGAGTATTAGAAGCTCAGGACTATGAACTAGAGCTACAGCTAAAGCTAAACGCTGCTTTAAACCACCACTAAGATTACCAGCTAATACATTTCTAAACCTTTCAAGCTTAACAAGCTCTAAAAGCTCTTGAACACGCTTCCTCCTCTCAAAACCTGAAATACCATATATAGAGCTGAAAAACTTAAGGTTTTCCTCAACAGTTAAATCCTCATAGAGACAGAAGGATTGAGCCATATAGCCTATCTTAGATCTTACAGCTTCAGCATTCCTCACAACATCTATACCAGCAACATTAATACTACCAGATGTAGGCTTAATCAATCCACATATCATACGTATCGTAGTTGTCTTACCCGCACCGTTCGGACCTAAAAATCCAAAAATCTCCCCTCTATATATAGTTAAATTCAACCTATTAACAGCTACTAAACCATTAAATTTCTTCGTTAAATCAACAATACTTACAATTGGACTTAACATAGGAACTCCTAAACTACTTGTAAACTACTTAATATCATATAATCCACTTAATAAATCTTATCAACATGCATTAACTATAAAGTCTAGATAAACATGTTTTATACGGTAGATTTTTATTTTTGTGTTGAGTTAAATATTGGTGTTAGAGTGAAAACTATTAGAATTAATGTGTTGAATAGGGATTACCGTATAGAGCCTATTGATTTTAGAGTTGACCTACTTCTTCTAGGTGGATGGGCTGGGAGGAATAGAGAGGATGTTATGAAACATATTGAAGAGTTGGCGAAGATAGGTGTACCTAAACCTAAAAAGATACCGGTACTTTTTCCTGTAAGTAGCTATCTTATTGATGTATACGATGAAGTTGATGTTCAAAACCCACATACAAATGGAGAAGTTGAATATGTATTGTTTATAGATGGAGATGTGAAATACGTTACTGTTGGGAGTGATCATACTGATAGAGATCTTGAAAAAATAGATGTTGGAAAATCTAAGCAAGCATATCCGAAAATTATAGCCCCATTAGCATGGCGTTATGAGGATATTGTAGACCACTGGGATGATATAGTGTTGAAGAGTACTATGTGGATTAACGGTAGGGAGGTCTTATATCAGAACTCCCAGCTTAAATCCTTAATAACACCTACAGATCTTTTAAGAATTATTGATGAACTAGAGGTAAACCGTAGAAACCTCGTAGTCTTCTCAGGAACAATACCGGTAGTTAAAGGTGAACTAGCATTCGGTGAGAAGTTTAAAATGGAAATGATAGATCCAGTATTAAATAGATGCTTATCATACGAGTATAGAATTAAACAGCTACCTCAAATCTACTAGATACTTAATCTCTCCTTACAATATCATCAATAAAAATCTTTTCCTGAGTAAAGCCATAGATTTTCTCTACTTTACGCATTGTTGATAGAAGCTTTACCCATTCATGAGTCCCCATAGTTACTAAAACATAAGTTGTAGCATACTCCTTTCCACTAGATTGTCTAAGTACTCTACCAAATCTCTGAATCCATTTTCTAGGGTTACTTGGAGGATCAATCCATACCTCAATATCTGCTGATGGAATATCTAAACCCTCCTCACCAACACTTGTAGATATAAGTATTCTAGCATCCTCCTTAAAGTGTAGAAGAGCAAGTGCTTGCTGCTCCATCGACATATTCTGCTTACCTACAAGTATTGAAACATCTCCAATACCTTGATCATCCTGAATCATTGGGAAAAGCTGCTTAGCAGCTTCAACAGCTTCAAGAAATACTATAGCCTTACTGTATTCTTCAGATTTAAGTATTTGCCTTACATAGTTAAACTTATGGTTAAACTCTATTCTTAAAAGCTCTCTATAAGCCCTATATATGCTTAAACCATTAAGTGAATCTAGAGGATTTCTTAACTCCTTAATTCTCCATGTACTATAAGACAATACACTACTAGCTCCATCCTCTACAAGCCTAAATCTTAAAGCCTTAAGAGCTGTTAAAACCACGCATTCCCTATGCTCCCTACATCCAGTATTAAGATGAAGCCTACCATACCTATCTCTAACCTCCCTTTCATATTGGGAGACTATCTTACCGATTTCACTATATATTTTTAGCAGATTCTCAGATGCTTTAACCCTAAAAATCTTTAAAACACGTTTAGGAATGTATTGCTTAATTTCACTATCCTCTAATCTTACAATAGTAATCGTACTAAATATTCTCTTAAGCTCTTCAAATCTACGTTTTGAATGTAACTGCGGAGCAGCACTAAGAGCAATAATTCTACTACCACATGCCTTAGCAGCTAGAAGTATAGAGTATCCATCAGTTTCACCTATGTAGTTTTGACATTCATCAGCTACAACAACATCATATGGAAAGCTGAAATCAATCTCCCTGAAGAATTTAGATAGCTCATCAATAGATTCATTTTGCCTAGTACTACCTATAATGGATTCAAATGGAGATAGAATATCGTTATAGAATGTCTGAGGAGTTGTAACTGCAAAGCCAGCATTCCAAACTCTAAGCATAGATCTCCTTTCAGGACTTATACTACCTGAAATAAAATATGCTTCAACATTAAGCATTCTCCTAGCAAATATTGTTTGCTGAATACCTAGAGGAACTGATGGAACTAGAAAGAGGACTCTTAATGGTTTAGTTTTAGATTCATCTTCAAGGAGAGAGCCTGCAATATATGTTTTACCAAGACCTGTTGGAAGCCCCAATATTAAACAGTCACCAGATAAACTGTTTAGAATTCTCTTTTGAAACGGGTATAGAGTATATGATGTATTAATATGGAAGGACTGATGTGGGAGAGGATACTGTGGAGAAAGACTTGAAGCTAGCCCAGTAGTAGAATATGGTCCCTCACTAAGAAATCTTAAATACCCATTAAACCCTCTATAAACACCATCAGTAAGCTCAATCTCTAATGGTATAGGAGGAGTATAGCTACTAATTGTTTTAAACTCTTTCTGTGAGGCTTTAATAAGACCTCGCCTAATAAGATCATTTAAAACAAGGCTAAGTGTAAGCTCACCTATACCTATAGATGAAAGCTTTCTAGTAAGCTCGTCATATGATACTCTACCACCAAGTGAAGCAATAACTCTATAAACTTCATCTATAATATTTTCATAGTAGTTCACAGTACTCAATACCATTTATAGTAGAACAATATAAACCTCACTAATACACAGGAACAATTCATCATGAATCTAAATACATGGTTTACATAAATCAGTAGAAGCCTAAAGCTTAACTCTAACATATTGATAAAGCTAATACTCTACTTATCAATAGCTAAGCATACCCCGCCATCAAGGAGGATTCTTTAGGGAGTACTTACATAACCATCAATATGACCATATTAGCAGGGTAATAGTATACTTCACCTTAAAATGTAAGCTATGAAGAATAGATAGCTAATAAACTACTATATAAAATTAGAAATCTGATTCGGCTGGAATTACTAAACGATACGGAGTAGCTATAAGCTTAATTAAACCTGAAATAATTAGATTCTATAATGTCTTAAATATTAGAATTGCTACTACCCTTCTCTACTATTCCTTCAAGTCCATGCCATTTAACTTTAAATCCATATGCTTCAATAATATCTATAGCATACATATCTTCAATTCCTACCTTCCTAAGCATATCTATAGCTTCAGCTAGAGTTTTTCCATTTAATTCCTTTACAATTTTATCTATAATCTCTACTAGATCCTTCTTTACAGCTAGTCTTCCAACTACTTTATAACCCCTATCAATAGGGGTTTTACTATCTAGATTTTTAAGTTTTATTATTGGCTTAGTTAAATCTACTACTGTTTTCCTTGGCTTTTCATATTTTCTAAGAGCTAACAATACATCTACTGGTGAAAGCCTATTCTTGAAAAGTATTACTTCATGTGGAATATTAGCTATTGATGAACATGAAAGACTCTCATCAGCTGCAACAATCATGTTAACTCCTTTAACCATACGTAGCTTCTCAATTTTCCTCTTTAAATACTCAGGAGTCCAAAATCCTACAATCTCAATGTAGATCTTAACATCATCCATTAAGGCAGCGAAGTCAGGTATAAATATTGACCCATTAGCAATTAGTGGTTCAGGTTCTCTTACAAGTTTCCATCCAAGATTTAAACTATTAAATCTTCTCGCAAAGTCCTCCTCTAAGCTACTATCATATGCTTCCTCTACCTGTTTAAGCTGTGGAAATAGTTTTTTCTGACTTGATGTTAAAGTGAACTTATAGCTTCTCTTCTTACCCCGTATTTCAGCTTCAATAATCCATGATTTTAAGCTAACAATGTAGGGTATTAGCTTAGCAATTAATGTTCCATATCGTTCTATACTTCTTATTATTGATGCTGGACCATCTATAGATATTCTTAAACCATTAGCTATCTTCTCAGCAAAATAGAGAAGTCCAAGTCTCTTTACATTCCATAAAAGCCTTTTAGCCTCAGAACCTGTAATATGGGATTCAATATTAAGCTTTAAGCTTTTAAATAGTAGTGTCTGTGTTAGAGATAAGTTGTATTGTTTCAGTAGTGTTTCAGAATCTAAATCTTCAAAACCCTCTATAACCTCATTTTCCTCATAAACAGCATCAAAACACTTCTCAACTTCACTAGTAGATATACCTAAGTCTCCAGCAACATACTCAATAACTTTCCGCCGTTCATCATCTGTTAATACAGCACCTTTAAACATCATGTTTGAAGCTTTAAAAAGCATCATTCTAACAGCTATAGGATTAATAGGGGTTTTAGGCTTAACCGTCTTAACCCTTCTAAGTAGAATTGTTAGGAGGCCACGGTAAAGCTTATAGTGTATTTTATAGAGATTACAGAATTCAATCTCAAGATCCTCTAGAGATTTTTGAAGCTCACCAAGTGTTTTACCAATACTAAGCTTAAACAGATTTATTAGTTGATCAGCAATGTAGAGATTACTGTAGCTAAATCCAGCAAAAACAGGATATATTCTAACACCAACTCTTCTAACTCTTAATAGACTACTTGGAAGCATAATTATACTTCACTACTTGGCTCTAAGGCTTTCCTACGTTTTCTAGAGGATCTTGCCTCTAATGTACCTTTAGTTACTATTTCATAAAGTATAGCTTGCTTACCATTTTTAGGTCTAAGTATTCTACCAAGCCTCTGTATAAACTCCCTCCTACTTCCGGTTCCACTGATTATTATTGCTATTGAAGCATCAGGCACATCAATGCCTTCTTCAAGAACCTTACTTGTAGCAATAATGTTAAATACACCATCCCTAAACATTCTTAATGTTCTCTCCCTTTCTTCACTTATAGTTTTATGTGTTATTTCAGGTATTAATAGTTCCCTCGATATTCTGTGTACTACATCATTATACTCAGTAAATACTATTATCTTCTCGCCGCGATGTTTTGCTAAAATATCCTTTAAAACCTTAATCTTTCCTTCAGCATTCAAAGCTACTATTCTACTTTCATGCCATGCTAGAAGTGCTTGACGTGCTTCATTATCAAGACCACTTCTCAATATGAGTTTTTGGAAGTCATTTAAAGACCTAATTTTTAAACCTCTCGATTTAAGAAAACCCTTATAAATACTTGTGAGCTCATTATATTTCTCCTTCTCAATAGATGTTAGCTCAACGGGTATTCTTACAATTCTAAATGGAGAAAGAAAGGATCCTGTAAGCTCTTTAACTCTCTTACTATATACTACGTTACCGACAAGTAATGGTAAATCAACATGTTTACCATCCTCTCTTTCAGGAGTAGCTGTTAATCCAAGTCTAAAAGGTGCAGCGTTAAGCTCAGCTATCTGTCTATAACCTTCACTTACAAGATGATGGACCTCATCGAAAACAATAAGCTTAAACTTATTCCCAAAATATTCAGCATTAAGATAAGCTGAATCATATGTTGAAACAGTTATAAAGCTAAGTTTTTTCTCTCCACCTCCATAAATCCCAATATCAACATTAAAAGCCTCAATAAGTCTATCACGCCATTGATATATAAGCTCTATTGTTGGGGCAATAATAAGACTTGAACTATTAACCTTAGCAATAGCATGTATACCTACAATTGTCTTACCGGTACCTGTAGGTAATACAATAATACCTCTACATTTACTATTAAGCCAGGCCTTTAAAGCCTCCTCCTGATATCCTCTAAGCCTATATTCCCTTCTTAAAGATATGGAGCCTTCAATAGGCTCCAATACATAATCCTCAAATTCAATATTAGAACCTTCTAAAACACTTTTAATTCTAAAATAATCTACTGCAAAAGCTCTAAAAGCTTTTACTCTCTGATCCCATTTTAAAAGATCATGAAGCTGAGGAATCCATTCATCAATGAGAATAGTACCCTTATCATAGATAAGCTTAACCATCCAATAAGTAAGAATTCTAAACATTAAAACTTTTCCATCTTATAGAGGCTGTAGCTTTATGATATTGGTAATTATAGCTATGCAGATACAAGAGCTGACGGCTTTACTATGTGAAGCTAATTGATTATTAGAGAGTTTAAACATTTTATAACTTGTAGTTAACTTTAAATTTTAGATTGAGACTTAATGAGGAATACGGTTAAAGATTATAAACATAGTTAATCGTGAATCCATGATATTATAGATATATTTAATAGTGAGGGGGACAAATAGCTACGGTGGTTTAATTGAGAATTGCTATAGGATCTGATGACTGCTACTATATTGCTGAGTTTCTTGTTAAGGAATTGAGAAGGAGAGGATATGAGTTAATACTTATTGGAGCATTAGCTACAGGTAAACCATATCCATGGCCTAGAGTTGGATTTGAAGTTGGTGAAATAGTATCTAGCGGTAGAGCTGATATGGGTATTGTAATATGCTATACAGGTACAGGTGTATCAATAGCCGCTAATAAGGTTAAGGGTATTAGAGCAGCTTTATGTTTTGATTCTCAAACAGCTCGTGGAGCACGTTTATGGAATAATGCAAACATTCTAGCTTTAAGTGCTAGACTATTATCTGAAGAAGTAGCGAAGGAAATTCTGGATGCATGGCTTTCCATAGAAAGCCCTGATCCCAGTGAAGAGGAAAATATTAGAGAGCTTCAGAAAATAGAGGTGATTAGATGAAGATAAACTGTCTTAACACGTTTTATAGACTTCTACATCCCAAAGTAGCTACATTAATAGCATCTATAGATAGAAGTGGTAAGACAAACATTATGGCTGCAGCATGGACTACACCAGTAAGTATTAATCCACCACTAGTTGCAGTATCAATATCTCCTAAGCGATATACTCATAGTCTTATTCAGGAATCTAAAGAATTTACATTAAACATACCTTCAAAAACCCTAGTTGAAAAGGTTCATATATGCGGTACTAGAAGTGGAAGAGAAGTTGATAAGGTAGCCATAGCTAAACTAAATCTAAAACCAGCTAAGCATTTAAAAACACCAGTAATAGATGAATGTATTGGAAATATGGAGTGTAAGCTATGGGGGACAATACCTACTGGAGATCATACATTATTTATAGGTGAGGTCTTAGCAGCATATGTTAATGAAAAATTATTTACAGATTCATGGAGTGAAAATGCTGAAGTACTTATACATGTTGGAGGGGAAATATATACATCTCCAAGTAAACCATTCATAAGAATAGTAAGTTAAACCTAAATAGTAAAATTCCTCTTAAAATACTACTATTTAACTATTCATCTACCAGTCAGTTAATAGGAACAATTCAGAATTTCTAAGTCTACTCTATACTGATAATACTTCCAGTAATTACCTAGCAACTGGAAACATATAATACTACTACATCGTAACATATATAGGTTTATAGGGTTGGTTTAATTATGGATTTCAAGGAGGTTTTAAAGTATTATTCAGGAGAGAATGTAAGGAGGGATATTGCTGAGTACTGTATTGATCGTTGGGTAGCTATAGAAGGAGTGGGACAGGAGGGATATAGAGTATTTATCCGGTATGATAGTGATGGAAAGCCCTTAACAGTTAAGAGTAGTAGTGAGGTAGTTGATGTTATACGTAGATATGGAGGATTAAAACCTAGAACAATATATGCATCTGTTAATCTATACTCTAATCTTCAATCGGTAGACGATATAAATAATTTAAGTAGAATAGTATATACATCTCCAATATGGGATATTGATGGTTCAATTGAAAACTGGAAATTTACTATTGAAGCTGCTAGGCTTATTGCGGATTTCCTAGAGAGGGAGGGAATTGAGAAATCCATATTTTTAAAGTGGAGTGGGAGAGGAGTACATGTCCACGTACATGAGAAAGCATTTTCCAAAAGCCTTCTAAGTAAGTATAATCCACTAGATATTGCATACTCTATTGTTGAATATACATTAAGAAGGTTAAAGGAAAAAATTCTAGATATAGCTTTAAAAACTAAGAGTACTAGTAGACCTTTAAAAGTTGAGAATGAAATAGATCTTAAAAGAGTATTTACAGCTCCACTATCACTACATAGAGAGATAGATTTATGCTGTGTATGTTTTAAACCTGATGAAATAGATTCATTTGATATTGAATGGGCTAAACCTAACGTGTTAAGACATAATTCAACATGGAGAAACTATATTGAGGGGGAGGGGGATCTTCTTGCTGAGAAGGCATTAAATGAGGTTGGAAGATATCCTGGATGGATTGAGACTAAAGGAGTAAGAACCATTGTTACGGAGCCTATAGAGAAAACTAAAACAGCTAGAATTGGGAGATTTGAGGTTATGGCTTTACTACAGGCTGCAAGATATTATCTACTAACAGGAAATATTGATAGGGCTAAATCCTTCGGCTTAAATAGAGCAATATTCTATGCATGGGCTAAAAAACATGTAAAAACTAAAACGCCATCTAAAACCGGGATTGAAACGTATACTGAAGGAAGTATGGAGTATATAGGTGATGAGGGGGCATACATATCTAGAAATGGATACTTCATGATAGGTAATGAAGAACAGAAACCAGTAGACTATGATAGACAGGTAGCTAAAAGAATAAGCCTAATAGTTCCATACGAGAAGGCATGGGAGACAGCTTTAGAATACTTAAAAGGAATACCTAAAACAACACTTTTAAGTCAACAAAAATTCTTTAATAGAGTTTATGAACCTGTAAGAGATAGCTTCATTGAAATAATAAGGAAGAGAGAAAAGCAGAAAACATTATTCTAACTACTTTAGGAACTCTAGGAATAATGGATCCTTCTTTAAAACTTCCTGCATATACTGTACGGATTCCCTTACATCTATAAATACTGATTTAGCTCTCTCAATATGTTCAGGCTTAACTACACTACTATTCTCTATGTCGGCTACAGCCTTAGCCGGAGCTATTAATCGTACTGCATGTCTTAATGATAGCTTTTCACCAATATCTGCAAGTAAGTTTAAAGCCTCAGGTGAAAGTTCAATACCTTCAGTACTAGCTCTTATCTCAACTATTCTCCTTATTTCATCTCTAGTTGGATAGTTTGTCTTAGCTATTAGTAGCCTATCAAGCATGTCTATAGGTATGCCGTGGGGAGCAATAACATCTGTACCCTTAACTCTGGCCATAGCTCTATTAGTAGCTAAAACAAGTACTGGAGCAAACTCCTGCTCTAATGCTCTATTAAGAAATGAGAAAGCCTCAACATCAAGCATATGAGCTTCATCTATAAATAACACTCCAGGTATAAGCTTAGCCTCCCCTCTTCCAACTGCTTTCTGAACTTCTTCATCAACTTTCTGTCTCACTTCATCACTTATCTCCTCCTCCCTAAACAGTAGACTTCTACCAATTCTCAGATTAGCCATATCAATATCGTGAAGCGTTACAACGTGACTTGTCTTCTTAGTCTTTTTTACAGGTCCATCAGGCCTAGGAATAATCTTTGCAACCTTAAATTCACCCTTCCACTTACTTGGAGCCTCTGAGCTTCTACCAAGCTTTACTACATGACCTGTTTCAGCATCAATCTCTATAACATCACCAACTCTTACACCCATTCTCATAAGCTGAGCAGCAATTCTATCTCCGACTTCTATTGTCTTCTCCTCCTTCCCGGTTTTAAGAGTTAACAATGCGCCGTAAGCAACTTGAGTATATGGGTTAAATGGATGCTCAGCCTTCTCAATCTCTATGGATGTAACCTCACCCTCATAGACCTCCCTTTCCTCAGTAATACGTAGACCAATAGCTCGCCTCATAGCCTGCTTTAAAAGCTCTGTCTTTTTAGTATATGAACCATAAATTTCAGATCCAGAAATAGATACAAACGGTACATCCTTACCAAGCTCTCTAGCCATACCTATAGCAATAGCTGTTTTACCAGTACCTGGAGGACCAACTAAAAGTAGACCATGACCAGGTCTCTTACCCTCCCTAACAAGCCTTACTATAAGTCCTGCAGCTTCCCTAGCTTCAAGCTGTCCAACAAGACCGTCACCAACAGGTAGAGGTTTCCACTTCTCATCAAGACCTAAACCAGATATATGACTATGAATACCGACAGCTCGTTCCGTAATAGCTTTCTTAGCTACCTCCCTAATAGTTGAAGACGATGACATGAGAAACACCCAGTATAAAATATGACTATTATAGAATCTTAACCTAAGATAATAGAGTAAATATATAAACTTTACTCTTAAGAAATATGATCTATCAACTTTAGAAGTCATGAGTGGAGATACTTCAACAATTAGTTAGATTTATAGATATCTATTTGTAGAGAATTTAGGATAGCTTTATGAAGATTATTGAGGGGATATTTCTAATATTAATTTTCTGCTGGGTTACTTTAGAGAATACTTTAGAAAGTTATTTAAGAACCGCATATTATCAGGGCTTCCACTCATCTTTCTATAGCATACTTATGCTAAGTCTAGTTACAACACTACTTCTCTTCACTCCAGTATGGATAGAGCTTCTATGTAGAGGGGAATTTATGAAGTATTATGGGTTAAAATTTGAAAGGGAAATGCTAATTTGGATTGTATTAGCAGTACCTGTAATCGTAGCTATAGGCTTTATTCTCGATCCTACTAGATTAGCTCCTAGAAGTGAATTGGAAATGATTGAGAAACACTATACAGGCTATTTACCGAGTTCAATTGCTAAGATTGTTGCAGAGTATTATTCTCCAATGTATTTATTACCTATATCTCTAATAGTCATCATACCAAGTACATTCATAGAGGAATTATGGTTTAGAGGATTAATTCAATTTAAGATCTCCAATATTAAAACTCTCGGAGAAGCATCTATACCTACTGCTATATTAACTCAATCAATAATATTTGGTTTAGCCCATATTTATCCTGTAGCTTTAAGCCCCTATCTTCCAGTTTCGAAAACCCTAGTCTTTCTATATGCAATGCTTGGGGGAATTATTCTCGGTATAGTTACATATAGATTTAAATCAATTCTTCCAGCATGGATTATTCATACACTAGGAAATCTTATAACTGTAATTAGCTGTATTTAAATACATTATAGATAAGCTTATCTATAAGCTTATATTTAATGGATAGCGGTAGCTAACATTTATGTAGAGTATTTCTAACATGTATTAGAGCGAAAAGTTAATATAGAAACCCGTATTGCGTAAATGTGGATGTAGTAGTAGGATTTAAATGGTGGTTAAAATGGCTAAGTTAACTGAAAATATGACTGAAACCTCTCGGGAAGTAGTTCTAACAGAGAAGGCTAATGTAGTAGGTAATAGAGGTAATTCATCTGTAACTAGAATGACAGGGGAAAAACTTAAAGTATTGATTGATCTTCATGCTAAGGGATTAAGCTTTAGAAAGATTGCTAGAGAGCTTGGCGTCAACCATAAAACTATAGGCTATTGGTGTAGAAAACTTGGCTTAAAGCCTAACTATACCCGTAGATCTGCTCGAAGCGATTTAGATAAGGAAATTAATAAGATTATATCTCTATATGAGCAGGGGCTCTCAACTAAGAGTATTGCTGAAATGTTTAATGTTAGTCCACCAACAATATATCTTAGACTTAAAAAAGCAGGTATTAAGCTTAGATCTAGAGGTGTTAGAGGGAGAAGGGAGGAGGCATTGAAGTATATAATTAATAGATTGTCTATGAACGGGGCTATGTTCACATCCAATCTTGCAAGGGAACTTATGGAGAAATATAAGTATGGTAGAGCATATTCTGAACAAACAATTAGACTACTTGTTAGGAGAGGATTTATAAAGTCTGTATTCGTAAGACATGGTAGAAGTACTAAAAGCCGACTATCGAGTGTACTTCAAGGCATTATAGGTAAAAGAATAGTATGGATTGACGATAATGGTCTAGCTGAGTTTCTAACTAGTAGACTTCAGTTAAACATAGAGAGTTCAAGACCTATTAAGAAGGCTGTAACACATCTACTAAGATCTTGCGGTGTACCTGAAAACGTTATTGAGAAACTTAGACAGCTCTATGTTAAGAGTAGATCGTAAATTATTCTATACCTTATGAGCTTAAGCCATTAATAAATTAAAACTCATAGGGTAAGCTGTCTAGATATGAAGTAGAGTTAATCCTCACTCTTATAAATAGTTGAATAAGTTTTATTTAGGAAAACTAGTATTTAGAAGTGAAATGAGGAGAATATTAATTTTACGTAATAATGAGCTTTTTAAACACAATTTTGGTTCTTGGCATCCGCTTAAAAGTGAAAGAATGAATACTTATTTTAAGCTTCTAGAGGAGAAATCTATAACTAACCTAGCTAACGTTAAGGTTTTAGATACAAGTCTAATCGTAAATGATGAGGATATATTGACTGTACATGATGAATCTCTTCTAAACTTAATTAAAAGCTTAAGTATTAGGGGTGGTGCTTTAGATTCTGATACTCCAGTTCCGCCTGGAACATATGATAGAGCTAGAATTCAAGCAGGTGGACTTATTGAGGGGGCCTTAAGGGTTTTAAATAATGAATATGATGTTGCTATTCAATGTGTAGCATTTGGCGGACATCATGCTACACGTAGACATGTAGGTTTCAGCTTCGGATTCTGCTACTTTAATCAGGAAGCTATATTGATTAGATATTTACAGAGGAGGAAATATGTAGAAAGAATATTAGTACTTGATTGTGATGCACATCATGGAAATGGAATACAGGAAATATTTTATAGTGATCCAACGGTACTATACATATCACTTCACCAGGATCCTAATACACTATATCCCGGAACAGGATTTATACATGAAATTGGAGAAGATAAGGGTTTAGGATATAATATAAATATACCACTACCACCAGGAACATCGGATGAAAATTATATTAAAGCATTAAATGAAGTATTTAAGCCAATAGCCTACCAATTTAAACCAAACATAATACTATGGATTTTCGGAGCAGATACGTACTTTGCAGATCCTTTAACAAGCTTAAACTTAACAATGAATGGATATAGTAGAATTACGGATATTATTATGGATGTTGGAGATAAGCTATGTAGTGGTAAGCTAATTGTAGAATTTGGTGGAGGATATGATATACTTTCTACATCACTAGCTTTCTACCTAGTTACAGCTAGACTAGCAGGCTTAAATATTAAAATAGATGATCCATACAGTCCACCCAAAGGGGAAAGTGAAGCAATATCTAGAAGGGTTGAAACATTAATAGTTGAAATTAAAAAAACCCTAAGTAAATACTGGTTATTAGAGTAAAATTTAATTATAGTTAAACTATAGTTTAGTAGATGATGAGCGTCATGACCTCAGATTAAATGAAGAAATCCACACCCCACTGATATTCACAACATCAAACAATAACTACATAGCCTACTAAAATAGAACCTACTTCAAAATAAGTTTAAATATCTACGGTTTAAGAGTTGATTAAGTACTGATAAATTGCTATGAAATCCTAGAAAGAGTACTAAAGTATTACTGATTAGGTTATTCCACTAGATTGTTTATATCATGTTTAGAAGAGTTATAAAGTATAGTGAAATAAATCATCACTAATCTACATAGAAGATTATGTTACTAGGAGAGAGCTTGTAAGTTTAATCTTCTACAGTTTGAAGAATCTAGTTGTTTCAGGAAGAGAAATACTATAAACTTAAATATAGACAATTATCCAAGTAGAATTTTAATTTAACTTAAAGATACTTCATACTTTAAATGTTTAAGTAATGCCTTTACTATGGTAAGTGATGGTAGTACTGATAGTAGTGTATGTAGGGCATTAAATACAGCTGTAAATATGAGAATCCATATTAAAGCATCAAAGCTACTCTTAAACGTTAAACCTACAGTTAAAGTTATTGTCTTTGCAGCTATATCGAGGAAGAATGGAAACATAATCCATATTATAATATAGTTAAACAAAGACATAACTATAATTCTTGCTATAGCTCCTAGTATAATCATTAAGATACCGCGACTCCATGTTTTAAATCCTTCAATTGGAGCATTCTTAAACCCTGAACCAATCCATAACCCTATAAGTGTTGATATAATAGCGGTAAACTTCATAGCGGGGCCTATAGGAGTCCAACTACCGAAGAAGTTAAGAAGAATCCAAAGTGTAATTGCTGAAACCATTCCAGGCCATGTTCCAAGCATTAAAAACGCTATAACAACAGGGATCTCTGCAAGATCAAACTTTAAATATGTAATTATTGGAAATGGAAAACTTAAAGGTAAAATAGTTAGTATAGCTGCTAACGATGCGAATCCTGCAGCACAGGATACTTTAAAAGTATGGTTTCTCAATACCATAATAATAGTGCTACTCAAAATTAATATAAACTTTTCGGTATTACTCAAAATTTAAACTGGTATATAGTGGATGCTTTTAATCAAAGTTTACTAGTGGTAAGGTTTCCATAAGTTTCATGAATACAGCGACTTCATAATTGAAAGCATAGCCAATAAGTTGATAGAGTTGATTTTATAATATAATCTTACCGTTCTCTAATATGTCTTCTTTAATCTCCTTGTAGGGCAATATTACAACATTTGGTGCTATGTAGGTTTCATCATCTATTGAAACACCATCCCCTATTATCACATTCTCCGAAATTCTACTCCATCTCCCAATATAGCATTCTTCACCTATTATTGAATTCTCAATATATGATCCGCTTCTAATTCTAGATTTTGGAAGCATTATTGTATTGGATACTCTTACCCTCTCACCAATACGTGTACTATATCCTATTATTACGTTTGGCCCGATTTTACTTCCCCTCCCTACCAATACCCGTTCACCTATATAGTATGGAGGAACTAGTTCAACTTCCTCCTCAATTTTAGCTGTTTGACTTGTATAACCTTGTGGATTAACAATTTTCAATACATTTATATTTGTCTGCTTATAATCAGCTGGAATACCTATATCACTCCAGAAGCCATCATAAACATAACCGTAAACATCAAACTTCTCCACTAGCTTAGGTATAACATCCGCTGAAAGCTTCGATCTACCTTTAGGTATATAGTTTAAAACTTCAGGCTCAAAAACATACATACCGGCATTAACTAGATTTGACTTAGCCTCATGGGGCTTAGGCTTCTCAGTAAAGCTTAATATTTTACTATCATTATTAACTACAGCAACACCATATCTAGATACGTCCTCAACTCTTGTAAGCATTACTGTAGCAATACCTCCATGCTCCTTATGATACTTAACCATATCACCAACATTAATAAATGAAAACACATCTCCATAGGATACTATAAAAGTACTTGTTAAACCAAGCTTACTATTTACTAGGTGGAGGGGACCAGCATCTCCTAAGGGTTCATCTTCATACATAAAATCTATTTTTACACTACTTGGTAATTGAATAAATATTGATTTTAAATGATTTATTAAAACGTCAGCCATATGATAGACTGAAAATATTAAGTTATTAACACCACCATTAACCAATAACTCAACAATCCAATCTATTAGAGGCTTATCAAGAATTAAAAGTAGAGATTTAGGCTTTGTAAGAGTAAGTGGGCGAAGACGAGTAGCATAACCTCCAGCTAAAATAACAGCCTTAATCATCTAAATCCAAATATATATTCCTTGGAGAGATATTTATTTTTTAATATTTACCCTAAGGTCCTGAAACTCTTAGAAAACATATAGTTTATTATCTCTAACACTATGGCTCTATAGGAATCTTTCCAGAATTGTTATACTCATGTCGGGAAACTGAGAATGAATAAGTATCCATAGATGCATTTCCGTAGAGGTTTATAGAGTCTTCTAAGTTAAGTAGAGATTTATAGTGTTTCGCTATTCTACTTAGCTCTTCCCTTTCGATTAACTTATTGAAGACTATTTAATAGGTGCTAAAGGCCATGTTAAGGCTTATTGACAGTTAAACATCTAACTTAATGGAGGATTAGGCTTCTTAAAGTAAATCTATAATGATTTTTAAGTAGTTAAAGACTGTTAAATAAAGAGGATTTACTTATAATAGATAATGTAGTCTATAGGTCTACAGTAAGTATATAATTAAGTATAGCTATATGAATTGATAGTTATGAGCTATAATGCTTGGATCGTCTCGATAGGTAATGAACTTCTTATCGGTAGGATTGTTAATACTAATGCTACATGGCTTTGCCGTAAACTATTGATTCTAGGATTTAATGTTAAAAGAATTTTAACAATACCAGATAATGAGGAGGATATTATTGAGGCTGTTGAAGAATGTGTTAATAGGAGAATTAAGGTTTTAATTTTAACAGGTGGTCTTGGACCAACCTATGATGATATTACAAGTGAAGCATTAGCTAAGGCTTTAGGTAGAGATTGGGTTTTAAATAATGAAGCTTACAATATGATTATTGAAAAATATAGAAGTAGAGGGTTTGAGATTACTAGTCATAGAATTAAGCTTGCAAAAATGCCTTTAAACTCTAAACCATTACCAAACCCTATAGGTACAGCTCCGGGAATATTTACTGTTGAGGGGGAAACCTACATATTTGCTCTTCCAGGTATTCCAAGCGAGATGGAGGCTATATTCAATGAGGAAGTTGAAAAAATCCTGAGAGAAATAGGGCCTAGAATACATCTTATTGAAGGAATAATAGTAGTTGAGGGAATTCCGGAATCAACATTAGCTCCAATCATAGATAAATACATGAAGAAATATGGGGGAGCCTATATAAAGTCTCATCCTAAGGGGTTTGAAGGTTCAAAACCTATTCTAGATATTAGGATTCTTATAGGTAATATTGATGTAAGCAGTGCTGAGACTAAATGTAGTGAAATATTAGAGGGATTGTCAAGAGAAATTATAGAGTCTGGAGGATCTATAAGGAGTACTAGTATTCAGCGGTTAAGCTATTAGTTTCCTTACAACATCTACAACCTCAGTAATATCTACTATTTTAAAGTTAGGTTCTACATCTATATTAATATCTCTACCATGAGTTACAAGTATTGAATAGCTACCGATAATTTTTGCTGGAATAATATCGTAAACAGTATCCCCAACTATAACTCCATTTCCAGGATTTACTTCTAATCCGTTAAATGCCTTAATATATATTTCAGGATCAGGCTTACCCCTCAATACAGTATCACCCGCCACTACTACCTTAAAGAAGCCTTTAAGATTCAAATGCTCTAAAACCTTATCTAGAACTCTTTGTGGAGTTGATGAGGCAATTCCAAGCTTTAACCCCATATTAATAAGGCTGTTCAAAACCTCATAAACACCGGAATATACATTTAACTCATCAATATAGTTAAGGTAAATCTCATTCTTCAATCTTCTAATTGAACTATAAGTCTTCAACCCAGGTTCACCGAGAACTATACGTACAATCTCAATTCCAGGTAAGCCTACAAGTGATTCTACATAAGCTTCATCAACATCCCTAAATCCATGAGCTTCAAAAGATTTAATCCATGACTTTGCATGAAGATGAACACTATTAATAAGTGTTCCATCCAAATCAAAGACAACAGCTTCAATAAGCATACGATCGATAACAGTAAGAATATATAAAGATTACACTAAGAAACATATTCAATCTAGCTCCACAGCTTAATACATCTGTAATTCATTCAATACTAACTGAACCCAATAAAAGTATTAAGCTGAAATACTATAGTATTTCGAAAGTTTTGTGGAGTTATTAGATAGTTAATGGTTTTGATTATGCTGTTAGGTATTTCGACTATATACTTATGGGGTTCCGACTTTACTTAATATTTCTATACTATATATTGACTAGTAGAAATCTAAGAGTATTCAACATTCATATAAACTCATCGATCCCCCTAGAAGTTTAGGAAGTAGTGATGGGTTTTATGAATAAATTAGACACTCATGAAGGCTGGAGGAATTTATAGGTTGTTCATGAAATTACTATTGTTAAATATAGATAAGCCCCCACCATCCACAGCAATATGAAATCTAACCTAAATAATAGAAGATTTCGCTACTCTATTGGTGGATTTTGAGTAGTAACCTAGAACCTTTAATTTTCTATGTGAAAAGGAGTTTATGTGATAGAGCTAAGAAGGTTTTCAACTTAGACTTTATCGTTAGGGTACTCAATAGAAAGCCTCTACTTCAGGTTCTCAGGAATATAGGTAGGAATGAGACTAAAAGATTTCTTAAAGAGTTTTTAGGACAAACAGTATAACGATAATCTACGTTTAGCTCCTTAAGGAAATTCTCGATGTTAACACCTATATCTTTGCTTCAAGCAGCTAAAGGTGAAGCTATAACCTTCCTCGTGTATGATTTAGGCTTTAGCATGTTTATCGAGATCCCTACAGCGATAAGTAGAGCTTTTAGACTAACTATAAACACGTATGTCTGGCTAGTTATATCGAAATTCTTTGAAGATTCTGAAAGAGCAATACAACTGTTTAGAGATATTATGGATAAGGTTGGAGTTTTACCGATAACCCTGAAGAATGGAGACACCAGTAATAGAGAAGCTCTCTAGGAGTGGTTTCACAGTAAAGGGCTTAACTGAAAATCTCTGGATAAATATATAGGGAGAATATCCGCTAGTCCACAGAATTCTAACCCTACCATTTACCTGTCTCATCATAGATTACTACTTAAAAACTCTTTTATCTGCTAAAATGATATGTTTACTGCAACCCATACCTAGGTTTTACTCCTTAAGCTTCTATTCCTTATTCATTGATTTAGGTTAAGTATGTTATAATATTTCAGGTTGTTTGTTAAATCATAATCCTACTTCGATATCTTCTACAATCACAACTTATCTAAACTTTTTCGAAATATTATATTGCTTCCTATATTCAATCTATAATAGTAGTAAGTAGATTTATAAAGATGTATTACTATCTTTAGGCATTATGGTTATATTTACGGGGATTTAACCTAGGTCTTATGAGGGTAAGCCTCCATGCTACATGTAAACTACTTAGATTTATTCTGGACTGCTATTACTCTTCTTGGCGATTATAGGCTTTACACTATTTTAATTCCTATAATCTACATTGCCTATAATAGGAGGTTAGGGTTTAAGCTTATGGCTACGTATATGTTTAGTATGTATATTAATCAGGTTTTTAAGTATTGGTTTATGCTTCCACGTCCATCACATAGCTTATGGATTACTGAGGGATATGGATTTCCAAGCGGTCATTCACAGGCTTCATCAACATTTTGGAGCTGCCTAGCCTTAAACACTAAACTAAAAATCACTAAGTTAATAGCTATAGTATTACCACTACTTATAGCATATTCTAGACTTTATCTTCAAGTACACTACTTAATAGATGTTATTAGTGGTCTACTACTAGGATATGGATTACCATTAACTATTCATGTTTTAAAAATTCCTAAAGGAATTGCTGAAGTAGGTATTCATATAGTATACATTGGATGCTCATTACTCATGGTTTCTACATCAACAATAATACCCGGCGGATATGGATATATACCCATTGTATCCGGGTCTTTTCTAGGAGCATATGTAGGCTATAGATTTTCTGAGAGGCTTAAGGCTAATATTATAAGATTAACAAGTAGGGTAATAGTAGTAATCTTAGTACTTACTGTTAGTATTATAGGATATACTACAGCAGCTATGCTTATTAGAGAGCTTCTTATAAGCTATATTGTTTCAATCGTTTTTACAGCTATAGTCTTCTTAATGCCTTACCTATACCTAAAGCTTAATTTATAGCTAGCTAGATTAATTTTATGGTTACTCTAATTATTAATAGGGATATGTTGGAGAGTCTTGTTAGAGGGGCTGAGGGTAGTGGTATTGAGGTTTGTAGTGTTTTGATTGGTTTTGTTCGGGGGGATAGGTATATTGTTAGGGAATATGTAGACGTGAGGAA
>Ga0209394_1000329_pt1 | contig 39781 bp, 38 predicted proteins | sample JNZ201metaG_FD_184122 | JGI IMG/M metagenome (GOLD analysis project Ga0209394, IMG submission 184122) | Hot spring microbial communities from Jinze hot spring, China to study Microbial Dark Matter (Phase II) - JNZ 20120812A (SPAdes) (version 3) ...
CTCGGGGGTTTCAAGACCCGCGGAGCGGTGAACCCGTAGGTGACTACGGGGAGCCTCCGCGGTGAGGGGCTCCGAGGAGACCGTTGAGAGGTAGATGGCTGGGAGGTTGGATATAAAAGAGCAATGAAAGCCTATGAACAGCCATCTACCGAGAAACGGTTAGCTCTGTATGAGTCTGCATTATTTAAGTGTGAAACGATTTATTACTCTCAATTAAAATATTATTTACGGGGTTTGTTTTGAGTTCAAAACTCCTTACAAGGATTTATGAAATTGCTGTAGATCCTCCAATAATTGCTGAGCCTAATATGAGTATCGGGGATGTCCTACCTAAGATGAGGGATTTGAAGGTTAGGGTTGTGCCCGTAGTTAGTGGTGGTAGGTTGGTTGGAGTCTTAAGCTATAAGGGTATTCTCCTAAGCGGTGTTGGTAGGATGGCTAGGGTTAGGAGCGTGATGGACCCTCCTTACGGTGTTGATATGATGGGTAGTATTGATGATGCTGTAGCTAAGTTCGTGCTTTGGAAGGCTAAGGCCTTACCAGTAATTAGTAAGGATAATGAGTTAGTAGGCTACTTAAGTAGGTATGATTTGATGGACTTCCTCCTGAGTAGGGGTTTAATACCGAGGAAGCGTGTTGAAGATGTTATGACATCACCGCCGACAGTCATAATGGATTGGGAGTCATTAGCTAGAGCTAGGTGGCTAATGCTTAGAAATGGGATCTCGAGACTTCCAGTCACAAACGATGCTGGGAACATAGACGGAGTGATAACGATGACAGACATAGTTGAGAAGATATACTTCATAAGGATGACACGTAGGAAGGGTTTCGAACAATTTGAGGAGGAATTCCTCGCAGCACCAGTTAAGGACTTCATGTCCTCACCCCCTATATGCTCATCAGTAGGGGACTTACTAGAAGATGTTGTTAAGACGTTGATTGATAGGAGGGTGACGGGACTACCAGTAGTTAAGGAGAGTAAGGTAGTCGGAGTCATAAGTAGTATTGATGTTCTAAGAGCATATGCTGAGCAATTAGTATCTAAGGAGTTGATAGAAGCTAAAATCCCTGAATCGTTGAGGGTTGATGATTTAAGTAAGTCGCAGGTTGAAACCCTCATTAATGAATACCTATCGAATATTAGGAGGGTTGTAAATGTAATAAACTTTCAGATAAATATTAAGGAGGAGAGTAAGGGGGGTAGGAAGAGGTACGTCGTAAGGTCGAGATTAACTACTGATGATGGTGTCATGGTCTCTGAGGGAAGTGGGTGGGACTTACTCTCATCGATTAAGGACTCACTTGAAAAACTGGAGAATAGGGTTAAGAAGTATAGGTCAAGGGCTAGAGAACTAAGACGTAGGAGTAAACCAGAACAGTAGCTTAACTTTAAATATTTAAAACTAGGAACTTAATTATAGTTTTTGTGATGCTTTAGATGAGTAGAGAAGCACTCCACATATACTTAATCACGTTAGGTTTCTTCATACTTACATGGGCTATAGTACCAATAATTCCTAGATATGTCATGTGTTTAGGTGGAGACCCATCAACGATAGGATTAGTTATGTCTGCAGCCCCTACAGCCACCGCAGCGACTAGAGTGGTCTTCAGCATAGTATCAGACCTACGTTCAAGGGTCTTCATGATGAGGTTCGGCATGTTACTACTCGGTATTAGCTACTTACTACTATACATTTCGACAGATCTCTACGGAGTGATCCTAGGGAGGGTGCTTCAAGGATTTTCCCTAGCATCATTTATACCACCATCAATAGCCTACGTAGTGGATATAGCGCGTCGCGGAGTGATTGGTAGGGCTTTAGGTACTAGGGCGTTGATGGTGAGTATAGGCTATACCTTAGGACCGTTTTTAGGTGGGTTAATATCGGAGTTATTGGGGTATAAAGCGTTATTCATCATCGCATCAGCATCAGCGTTTGCGATAATCCCGGCAATTAGATTCGACGACCACGGGAGGAATGTATATACAGCTTCACTACTGTTTAGGGAGATGGCTAGAGTAGTGATGCGTAAGGACTTCATCTTACTCTTTACATCAACAGCATTTCAAACAATAATTCTAGCATCAGTAATACCATTCCTCTCCTCATACCTTAAGCTCATAGGATACTCAGACTATGAGGCAGGAGTGATTAGCTCAGCATACGGTCTTGCAGGACTCTTCAGTAGGTTGTTAATGAGCTTCTTCACAGATAAGGCTGTAATGAAGCTAGCAGTACTTGGACTATGTGTAGATTCTGTAGGTATAGTATTACTTAGCTATTACCCCATACCCCCTTCAGTCTTCCTCCCAGTACTATTAATAGGGTTTGGCGATGGCCTCTTCGTACCCTGCATCCAAGCCCTCGTATTCATAAACTCTAAAACAGAATTACGTAGCATGCTATCAGGTATATACGCTACTTCCTGGGATGTGGGCATGTTAGTAGGGCCCTTAATAACAGGTTACCTAATAACCGTAACGAGTGATTACCTACTCACCTTCAGATACCTACTCATATTCACCACCATATCGGCAGTCATATTAATTTACGAAAAACTAGGGGTAAGAGTTAGGGTCTCCCAGCTCTCCCCACCCTAAAGGACCGGCTTTTACTTACAACTCGTAGGAGTTTAACAGTCTCAAATAGCAGTAAGTTTTAAAGTAATGGTTGAAGGAGGGTAGTGGGGTCATGTTTGAGTGGGCTAACTAGCTCTGAGTTAGAACGTTATGATAGGCAGATAAGACTCTTCGGAGTTGAAGGCCAACTTAGACTTAAGAACGCGAAGGTCTTAGTCGTCGGTGTTGGAGGTCTGGGAAGTCCTATATCGCTATACTTAACTGCAGCTGGGGTTGGCAAAATAATATTAGTTGATTCAGAGGATGTGGAGCTAAGCAATCTAAATAGGCAGATAATCCACTGGAGTGATGATGTAGGGATTCCGAAGGTGTTATCAGCGGTTAGAAAGTTAAGGTCTTTAAACCCTGAGGTAGAGGTAGAGGGGATTAAAGCACATGCTGATGAAGAACTACTAAATACTCTAATAGCTAAAGTTGATTTAGTCCTCGACGGACTCGACAACTGGGGTACTAGATTCTTAGTAAATAAGATCTGCGTAAAGTATGGAAAACCCTTCATACATGGTGGTGTAATGGGACTCCACGGCCAACTACTCGTAGTAGTCCCGGGTAAGACCCCCTGCCTACAATGCATCATACCTAAAAGACCGCAGGAGATAAGACCCTTCCCCGTATTAGGTCCTACACCGGGAGTCATAGCAATGCTTCAAGTTACTGAGGCTATTAAGTTAATAACTGGTTATGGAAGCCTATCACTGGGCAAGTTAATAATCTACGATGGATACTCAATGAGTTTTACAGAAGTTAAAGTTTCAAGAAGGCCTGACTGTCCCGTATGTGGAACTGCAGTGCAGACCGCCTAACCTCATACCCTGAATCAGTCCTAAAGGGTTTTAGTAGCTGTTTTTCTTTAGGTCCTTCTAGGCTTTCAGAACTTTGACGTAATGGGAATATGGCTCGTATAACTTATAAATCCAGGAGCTTCCAAAAGTTTCAGTGACCCGAGTTCCCGAGACCTACGGCAGTCCGTGAAGAAGGGGGAACTCGGGAAAACCGTGATAAACCATCTCAAGAAACATACAAAAAACTTGGAATGGGGAACGGTTAGAGGGAAGCTACCTACGCTAATTGCGTCATCCACTTTAAATTATTTTTAATTCTGCGAGTAGAGTAGAACTTGGTGATGTATGATTTTAAAGTATACGGAGAAGGCAGTTAAGGTGTTCTTAGAAACTGGTACGAGATTTCCGCGGAGGGTTTTATGGTCTATGGGGTTAGTAAAGTATTCTGCTGCTAGGGCTAACATGGATTTAGGCCTACTCAAACCGTCCATCGGAGAAGCGATCTGTAAGGCATCTTTAGAATTTGCTGACGGCCTATACGATAGTAAGGTTATTGTCGATGTATTTCAGACAGGCTCTGCTACTGGGTTAAATATGAATGTGAATGAAGTCATAGCTATGAGGGCTTCTGAGATCTGCGGATGTGAGGTACATCCAAATGACCATGTCAACATGTGTCAATCAACAAACGATGTAGTCACATCTGCTATTAGGGTAGCAGCCATAGCGGATATTAGGGAGTGTTTAGAACCAGCTTTAAATGAGTTCATGCAGGGCTTAGGAGAACTAGTAAGTAGGACTGACCACGTGATCAAGCCTGGTAGGACCCATCTTAGGGATGCTCTACCCATAACTATGGGTTTAGAGTTTAAGGCGTTTTTAGACTCCTTCAAGCACGACTTAATATTAGTTAAGAATGTGGAGGACTACCTTAAGGAGATACCATTAGGCGGTACGGCAGTAGGTACTGGGATTAACTCGCATCCAGACTTCCCTAAACTAGCTATAGAGTACTTAAGAAGGCTATCAGGGATTGACCTCAGGCTTAGTGAGGTTAGAACCAGAGGTATGAGGTTGCTAAGCGATTTAGTAGCATTAAGCGGTTGTTTAAGAGTAATAGCACTTGACCTACTCAGGCTTTGTCAGGATTTAAGGCTTATGTACTCAGGCCCGAATACCGGTATTAATGAAATAGAGATTCCTCAGGAAGTCCCAGGCAGTAGTATAATGCCTGGAAAGGAAAACCCAGTAACTGTAGAGGCGGCAATGCTTGCAGCCGCTCAAGTAATAGGTCTAGACCAATCTAATAATGTGGCCGGCATGTTAGGCGAGTTTGAATTAAGTATGGGCATACCACTCATAACATATAACATACACCTTCAGATATCACTACTTACTGAGGCTATGAGGAAATTAAACATGCATGTAATTAAGAAGTTAACACCTAACGTTGAAAGAGCACGTGAGCTGGCTAGGCGGAGTCAGGCATTGATAACCATCGTAGCACCGTTAATAGGGTATGAGAAGGCTACATTACTTGCTAGGGGTTTAAAGGAGGGGAGGAAGTTAGATGAAGTGCTTAAGGAGTTAGGGCTAGGTGATGATGTAATAGCTAAGCTCGTAGACCTCAACACGTTAGTAAAACCAGGAATATTACTTAAGAAAGAGTGAATGATATCTCACCGCTTCCTACTCAACTTACTATAGATGTTGTTAATTAGCTTGTAAACAGGTCTTACGATACCTTCCTTAGCCTCAACCGCTACGTAGACAAGATTTTTAGACTTGAATACCGAAAGCTGTATGAGGTTTAAATTAAGTCCTTCCAGTTCAGACATTATTAAACCCACATCCCCTTCATCATAGTAGTACACGACATACGGGATACCCCTCAATTCGACCTTCCTCCTACGCATTCTATCTAGGTCCTGCACATCATTCCTCAATCTAACCTCCAACCTCTTACTACCATACCTTACTAAATGGAAGTCCTCAGTAACCCCATCCCTAAACTCTACAGCAATGGTTAGGATATCCTTTCTCGAAAGCATTTTAGCTATAGGGTAGTACAGCAATGAGTGTCTAGGTACTGTAGTTAGGGATGCATACGCGTTCAGAGCCTTCGACGTCTTACCCAGCCTGTACTTAGCCTTAAAACCTACTAAGTACCCAAGTACTTCATAGACCTTATCAGCAGGTTTGAAAACATCTTCAAGCTCATCAATAATATTCTTTATGAACTTAATTAACTCCCTACGCTTTCTAAAATACCATAAAACCATAATCACGGCTAAGAAGCTCATGAAAACTAACATGACGTAGTCTACTACCAACTACATTAACCCTAGATATGAACATTGTAAGAGGTAATTAAGTTATCTTAGCTGAAATCGTTGATGTGGATTTAGAAGTGGGAGAGTTTAAAACTTATAAGGGTTATTGCTCATATACTTACATGAGAAGGTGTGCTTTATGAGGACTAAGGAGTTAATAGGATTGGTTCTAACCGCTCTCGGATTGCTACTATATATCTACGCAGTAGTTGATGGGGGTATGAAGGGCGGGATAGGTGTTAGAGGTCGTGTAGAGCTAACACCGATATTAATGGCTCTAGGAATGTATGCCGTCCTTATAGGTCCGGCACTCTGGCTTGGTGAGGTACCCATAGCTATTAAGAAGTTCATAGAGGCTAAGACCGGGAGGAAGTTGGGTTAGGTGTAGGTCATGCTCTCCTTACTCATCCTAATAATAGTCTTAGCAATATATGGGGTTGCGTACTACTTCTACGGTAAGAGACTCCTTGAGCAGAAGGTCGTTAAGGCAGATCCTAATAGGTTAACACCAGCTGTTGAGAAGTTTGACGGGATTGACTACGTACCGGCCAATAAGTACGTATTGTACGGACATCACTTCGCATCGATAGCGGGGTCCGGACCAATAGTAGGACCTGCAACGGCTATGGTTTACGGTTGGGCTATGCCCTTAGTGTGGGTGTTATTTGGCAATGTCTTCATCGGAGCCGTGCATGACTATCTATCAATTATGGCTAGTGTTAGACATGGTGGGCTTTCAATAATGACGGTATCTGAAAACATCATGGGTAGAAAGGCTAGGTATATCGCAGTTATCTATGTGTGGATGGCATTGGTATTAGTGCTTGCAGCATTCTTCAGCGTTGCGGCTAGTACCTTCGTAGCAGTCCCTCAGACAGGCTTGATAATGTTTCTCTACATGCCCATAGCCTTATTCTTCGGTATGTTAGTCTATAAGTACGGCGTTAATATTAAGCTTGCTACCGTGATTTCACTGGTCTTCGTGGTCATAGCGTTCTGGCTCTCATTCTACATACCGGTATACCTAACCTATGAGGCATGGGTATTAGTGCTTGCAGGTTATTCCTTCATAGCTGCAGCACTACCAGTATGGTACTTACTACAGCCTAGAGATTACCTGAACGCCTACCTTCTATGGTCTTTCGTAGCCTTCGCGTTGATAGGGACCTTACTAGTTGCTGGACTACCATTTACAGGTCCTTCATATACTGACTTCGCCCAGCCTGCCAGCATATTAGGAGCTATGGGTGACTTAGGTAGGATGAGGGTGGCGTACTTCTGGCCTGTAATACCCTTGATAATCGCATGTGGTGCACTCTCAGGATTCCACTCATTAGTTGGTTCTGGGACGACTTCCAAGCAGTTGTCCAACGAATTGGACGCAACGCTTGTAGGGTACGGCGGTATGCTAACAGAGGGTGCGGTCTCATCATTAGCTGTTATAACTCCTATAGCATTTGCATGGGACTTCGCACAGTTAGGAGCTGTGGTGAACTACCCAGTTGTAGATATGCTATCTAAGATAGGTATTAAGGTGCCAACTATAGTTGGATTAGCTGCAGCAGATAGGTTCTACACAGGTTACGCATTACTTCAAGCAGCTGGGTGGTCTAGGGTCTTCGGATTAGGCTCCTTTGAAGCAACGTTTATAGGTTTCAGAGTATTCGCGGCGACAGCCTTAACAGCATTTATAATTACTACGTTAGACACTGCTAATAGGTTAGCAAGGTTTGCATGGCAGGAACTCTTCGGTTGGGTTAAAGTATCCCCAGGGGCTAAGAAGGTATTAACTAACAGGTGGGTAGCGTCATTAGTTGGTGTCATCATAGGTGTAGCAATGGCGTACCCGCAGATATACATACCTGAGTTAAATAGGTACTTACCGGCTTATAGCGTAATTTGGCCGGCATTCTCAGGGACTAACCAATTACTAGCAGCGCTAATGTTAATGACGGCTTCGCTATGGGTTTACGCGGTGCTTAAAGTTAGAGGTGGTGTTACGTTACTCACACTCATCCCAGCGTTATTCCTGTGGGTTACCGTTACATTAGCATTATTCGTATGGATCTTCTATGTAATGCCTTCACTACCATCCTTATACATAGCTCTCGCCGGCTCCTTCATAGTGATAGCACAGATATTGAACTTCCTACTACTCATATTCTTCATCCAAGGTATTAAGAAATCTAAGTAGGACTTCCAAGCTAATTTTTAAAATATTTTATTTTTATTTTCTTAGAGTATTTTTAAGAAGGGAGGTATAGGGATATAGATCAGAATAATGCTGTGAAGGTTAGTTATTTGTTGTCGAAAATTGTTGGAAGGCTGATTAAGGTATTTAAAGAATTAGTAAATTTTGTGGGCGGTATCCATAAGGCAACTATAGAGAGCAGTACGACCTCCTTAGAAGCTGAGTGTATTGAGTTAGAGGTTGCACTACTTTACATGGTCTTAGGCTCTATAGTAGGTATTCTACCAATGCCGACTACTTTAGCCTTAGAGTTAATACCGTATTTGAAGAACGAGTTAAAGTTGTTAGAGTCTAGAAGTGTTAGGGGGGCTGACGTCATAAGTGATTTAATGGCATCTTTAGGAGGTGAGTGGTAGTAGTTGAAAATGTTGTAATCACAGTAGGTAAGGGGGGTGTTGGTAAGACTACGGTGTCTATATTACTCTCGCTAATTTTAAGTGATGTTGGTAATACACTTCTCTATAGTTTAGACCCAGCTAAACACTTAATTAAGTATTTAGGGGTGAAGGAGCCTATGAAGTATTTCAGGATAGGGAAGACCCTTACGGCATATCAATTAGATATTGATATAGCGTTGAACACTATATTAGACCACTACGTAGAGTTAATTAGGGGTGTATCACCGTCGCTTTCAGTATTAAATCTCGATAACGTAGTCAATACTATTAAGTACTCGCCAGGTGTTGAGGAGGAGGTCTTTATGAGGGAGCTTGAGAAGTTATTTAACCAGCATGAGTACCGTTACGTAGTGATTGACACACCACCTACTGGTATTACTTTGAGGACTTTAATAATGCCTAAGCTCTACGGATTATGGATCGATAAGTTAATAGAGATTAGGGAGAGGATACTTTCACTCAGATATTCTATAGCTCGGACTCTAGGTAGGGAATTCAAGATCAGGGACCCGGTCTTAGAGAAGCTCTACGAAATGCGGGAAATGTATAAAACTCTTTGGGAGCGGGTGAGGAGTGCTACTACATCGTTCGTCATAGTAGCTAATCCTGAGGTCATGCCACTACTAGAGGTCTTAGACGTTATTAAATTTCTTAAGAAGGAATTGGGAGTAGATCCGAAGTTATTAGTTATGAATAAGTACGTCGAATCATTAGAAACTGCTGATATAATAGAGGAATTTAACAAGCTACCATATAGGAAAGTCATAGTACCTAAGGTTGAGAGACCGCCTGCGAAGCTTGACGATGTAGTAGAACTCTCAAAACTTGTAAACCGTGAAGAAGTTTTAAACGCCTTAAGTGGTTTAAGTCCTCACGGCTGAAGACCTTACCTCATAACTTGGAACGACCCTCGGTTATAAGTAAGGCTCTCAAGCGTTTGTATCAGCTGTTCTAACACCTAACTCTTTAAAAACTTAGACCTTCTTAGTCAGTAATTAGTGTTGGAAGTGTGGCTAATACTTACAGTATTGGTCGTAGGTTTACTACAATTCCTTGATACGGGATTATACACCTACATAGCTTATAATCTGCGGGTGGACGGCCTCTACTTAGGTGTTGTATCAGCTATATGGAGTGTAGTTTACGTACTATCTAATAGTTATTTCAGTAGGTTAGCAGACCGCGGTAGGAATAAGGTCTTACTCCTAATAGCTTCTGTAGTACTTATACTGATCTACGTTTTATTTAGTAATATTAGCTTATTGAATGGACTCTTGCTGTACTCACTACACGCCATAGCAGTAGCTACTGTTAACCTATCACTATCTGTAACAATTTTAGAAATGTATGACTATACTAGTTGGAATAACATTAATACTTTTAGCAGGGTAGCCTCCAACCTGGTTAGAGGTTCTGTCTTCCTACTAATAGCTTTATACTTCCTAAACCTCCAACTAATTTTAATTCTTACCACGGTCCTCACATACTTATCGCTAATGCTATTACCGGGAGTAGGGTTGAATATTGAACGTACGTTATTTAAGATTAATAGGAACTTAAGCTATGTCGGCAGATACCTTAAAGCATCTACTGCCTTACTATATATCCATAAGCCGAAGGACGCGTTAGAGTACTTTGAGAAAGTGTGGAGTGGCTCTAACGATTTAAAGCCTTGGAGGGTACTCACATCTGCAGTCCTTTACACCATGTTTGGAGACATGGTCTTAGTAGTACTGCCATTACTTCTGAAGGGTTATGTAGAGTTAAATAGTCTATGGCTTTCTTGGGGTATGGCGTTCCTACTAACTTCCCTCATAGTCCTACCCATAATTTCAAAACTTACATCAGGTTCGATGTATGGAGGTTCTAGATTAACAGGTCTTCTAATATTTTTAAGAGGTCTTACATTAGCCTTGATTTTACTGACGCATGTAAATGATTGGCTTACTTTAACTCTTTACTTATTGCTTGTTGTTGTATTCTCATCTATTGCTGATTCATTAATGTATAATAAATTCGTAGAGGTTAGTGCTGGTTATGGTGTGTCAAGATACTACATAGCGAGGGAGGTAGGATCTGTAACTGGCTCTCTAGCAGGTGGGTTGGTATTCATGTTTATGCCCTGGGTGCTACCTGCCTTAACGATTGTTTTAGCAATTGCTTCAGTAGTTGTGATTGCTCTTTAATATGTTTATAAACTTAGACATATCTAAATTTCATGGTGATTGGATGAGTTTAAGAGTTAGTACGACTGGTTTCGACGATTACATAACGACTATTTACAGGTTGTTAGAAGTCTACGGGTATGCTAGAACTACGCTAATATCTAAGGAGTTAGGTATTAAACCGGCTACGGCTTCTAAGGTCTTAAAATACCTGGAGGGTAAGGGCTTGGTAAGGAGGGTTAGGTATAGGGGTGTGTCATTAACTGAGAAGGGAATGAATGTAGCGAAACCGATTGTGAGGAAGCATAGGATTGCTGAGGTGTTCTTAAGTGATTTCCTAGGCTTCGACCTATACCAATCTCACTTCTACGCACATAAGTTTGAACACCTACCGGACGAGGTAATCGAAAGAATATATATCAGGCTTGGGAGGCCGGAACTATGTCCCCACGGAAACTCTATACACCTTACCACCAGTGATTACGCATCAATAGGTTCCAAATTAACTGAAGTGGGGGTGGGAGTTGAGGCTGAGGTCATTAGAATAGCCGGCGAACTTACCGAGGTACTCAAAGTAGTTAACCAGTTGAATATGCAGATCGGGTCTAAAGTTAGAGTAGTTAGTCAAGAAGCACTCCACATATTAGTGGAAATCCCAGATAAAGGTGTTTTCAAAATTCCTAGGAATGTTGCCGAAGCTTTAATATGTAAGGTGGGTTGAATGTCAAAAACTTTGATCAACGTGCCTAGTGGGTCTAAGGTTAAGATAGTTGATATAATTGCTGGGTACGGATTGAAGGGTAGGTTAATGCAGATGGGTTTAACTCCGGGTACGGTGGTGGATGTTGTTGAGAACTCTAAAGGTCCTATTATAATATCTGTGAAGGGCGTTACGTTAGCCTTAGGCAGGGGTATGGCTAGTAAGATCGTAGTAAGTGATGAGACCTAGTAGTAAGCACGTGTTTGCAGTTAGCATTAAGGTATGGTGAGGATGTGTTGTTAGGTATAGCTATTTTAAATTTAGACAAGTCTAAAGCTTTTTAAATTTAGACTAGTCTAAATTTTAGGGATTAAATTGAATGTAGATTCACGTCATAGCGAGGGGGGAGGTAGGGATAGAAGGGATTACGACTTAACCGTAGCCGTTATAGGTAATCCGAACGTTGGGAAGTCAACATTGTTTAACGTATTGACCGGTGCTTCGGCACATGTTGCTAACTGGCCTGGGGTTACGGTAAGTACTAAGGAGGGGTTTAAGGAGTGGGGTGGGTTGAGGATCAGGTTTGTAGATCTGCCTGGAATTTACGGCTTAAGTGCATTAACGCTTGAGGAAGTTGTTAGTAGGGAGTACATAGTTGAAGGTAATGCAGACCTAGTGGTAGGGTTAGTTGACGCTACAGCTCCTGAGAGGTCTTTATACCTCCCGATACAGCTCCTTGAGCTAATACCTAATGTCATCATAGTATTTACTAAGATTGATGAAATGGGTAGGTTAGGCATCCACATACACTACGATAAGCTAGAATCAATACTCGGAGTTCCTGTGATTCCTGTATCAGCAATTCAGGGGAAGGGTATTAGGGAATTACTTGACACCATAGTAGAGGTGTCAAAGGGTAGGAGGCGTGATAAGCCGCTATATATAGACTACGGCAATTTAGAACCATTTATAGCAGATATTTCTAGAGTGGTCTCAGAGTCAAAAACACTTAGGAAGTACCCAATTCGTTGGGCATCGATTAGATTATTAGAAGGTGATAAGAGGCTTGAGGACCTACTGCTAGCAGGTGGGGAGTTCGAAGTATATAATAAGGTACAGCAAATAAGAGACGCTCTAAGACGTAGTATTGGTAGGGATCCGGCAGAACTAATCATAAACGCTAGGTTTAAGTACGTAAGCGATATAATTAAGGAGGTCGTCGTAAGGGTTGAGAAAGGGCTGACATATGGTAGTGTAATTGATAAAGTATTCAGCAAACCCCTCATCGGTATGTTGTTAAGCATAGCTATAATGTTCACTTCTTTTATGATAGTCTTCTCAATAAATATGGGATTTCCCCTAAATTTGATATTAAGGTATATCGGACTACCTCAATTGGCTGAGGTCGTTGAAACCTACAGTCTAAGCGGTCTTATAGGTGAGGCTTTCAATAAGCTTTCAGAGCTCATCACTGCTCAACTACACGAGTACAACCCACTACTCACTTCATTAGTGAGTGATGGCATTCTCACAGGCTTAGGTGCTGTGATAACTTTCCTCCCACTAATACTTATGGTGTTTTTAATGCTTGCAGTATTAGAGGATAGCGGACTAGCACCGAGGATAGCTGTAAGCTTCCACAACACTTTAAGTAAGTTTGGCTATTCTGGCAGGGCTATATACCCATTGATTGTGAGTATGGGTTGTAACGTTCCCGGAGTACTTACGAGTAGGACCTCAGTAGATGATGTGGAGAGGATTCAAATGATATTTTCAACAGCATTTATACCATGTCAGGCCAGGCTTATAGTTGCTTCAGCATTAGTTGCTGCCTACTTCACCACACCACTACATCAAACACTGGCAATCATCTCAATGTACTTTGTAGGGATGTTCATGTACTTGGTGACAGGGTTGCTGTTGAGGAGGTCTGTCTTCAAGGCTGGGGAAAGTCCTGAATTAATTCTTGAAATACCATTGATGCATATTCCTAAACTTAAGGTTGTGTGGTGGATAGCCTGGGATTACACTAAGCACTTCCTTAAAAAGGCAGGTATGATAATACTCTCACTAAGTATAGTGATATGGATGCTCATCAACGTAGGTCCTACCGGAGTGGTTGGAAGCATTGAGGAGAGTTTTGGAGGGATTATTGGTAGATCTGTAGCTCCTCTACTGTCACCCTTAGATATAACAGGTGAGAATGCATGGAGGGTGGCCTTCGCACTTGTCCAAGGCTTCATTGCTAAGGAATCCGTACTTGGAACTATAGCATTAATGTATGGAGGGGCTGATGTAGGTGAGGCATTAAAGGCCTTAAACCTCACAGTACCTCAAGCATATTCGTTGATGTTATTTATAACCCTTTACATACCATGCATGGCAACTATGGCTGCAGTCTTTCAGGAAAGTAAGAGTTTGAAATTAACAATTGTACAGATACTCTATATGACTTCAACAGCCTACGTAATTAGCATAGCTGTGTATCAGTTACTTAAGTTCTTAATATTGGTGATTGGGATTTGAGTGAGGACCTCCTGAGCAAGGCATTAAGACTTCTAGAAAGTAGGGGTTGTGTAACTACGGATGACCTAATGCATTACCTAGGTATTAGTCTTCAGGAAGTTAATACGTTATTAGGGATCCTAATCGGTGAGGGCATTGTAGAGGAGGTAAACCCCAAGTTGAGGTGTGGTTTATGTCCTCTCAGCCCATCATGCCACATGAAGAGTAGTAGGATTTTAAAAACATTTAAGTTAAGGAGTAGTAAGTCGATGTAGTGATGAAGTCTTCAAACTGATTGAATGATTGAGGACTCGAATACTGATAATTCAAATTTTATCTTTTATCAATGTAATACCATCAAAGTCTTAACTTCTACCTCAGCGCAATTCGCTTACATCACCACTCAGTAAGGGGTCTTCATCACTGATAACCTAATCATGGATTAGATGTACTACATCCCCGCAATATACTTTAGTAATTCCCTCATAAGTCTCCACTATTAATGAGCCGTCAACATCGATATCGATAGCAGTACCGGTGATTATGCCATCAGGCATTATCACCTTCACCCTCCTACCGATCGTTATACTATACCTCCTCCACCTATTTACTATCCCATTAACATCTCCTGTTAGTAGTGCTGCATAGTAGTTGCTGAAACTCTTCAATACCTCCGTAAGTAGTGATTGTAAGTCTACTTCAAATCCTAAGTAATCCTTAAGAGATATAGCAGTATCTTTAAGGTCTTCACGTAATCTATTATTTACGTTTATGCCTATACCTAAGAGTATGTAGTCAAATACGTTTCCACCGAACTTACCCTCACATAGTATGCCACATAACTTCCTACCGCTAAGTACTACGTCATTAGGCCATTTCAGCTTTAGGGGAACCTCATAAAGCTTCCTAATTCCTTCAACTACTGATAATCCAGCAACTAGGTTAATAAGCTGTAAACTACTCAACACCTTAGGTCTTAAAATAATTGTCATCCAGAGGCCGCCCTCATCTGCTACCCACTCTCTCCCTAACCTACCCCGACCGGAGGTCATCTTATCAGCTATGACGACTGTGCCCTCACTCCATCCCTCCTCAGCTAACCTCCTACCAATGTCTTGAGTTGAGGTACACACACCTACTCTGTAGATGTTAAACATCATAAATACGTAGTTACCGGCCATTAAAGCTTTTAACCTAGGATTAAATTCAGGCTTTAGCGTAAATGCTATTAAGACCGTTAGGGCTTTGTAGGGGGTGATGAGTGTTTAACAACGCCTCGTTCATGTATAAATGGGTTGTACTCGCAGTCATAGTTATAGCTTTCATGTTTGCTGCAGCATCGCAGTTAGCAGTGGTCTCACCCTCAATTCCAGTGTTTATGGAGGTCTTCAACATAAATGCAACTATTGCTGGCTTACTCACATCTGTGTGGGCGTTAGCGAGGGTCATCATTTCATTACCGGTAGGTGGTATAGCTACTAGATTTGGTGGGAGGGTAGCTTATATGATTGGAATCGCATCATCTATACTTGGTTGGGCCTTAATTGTAGTAGCACCTAATTACCTTGCAGTCCTAGCTGGTAGGTTCATCATGGGTTTCGGGGCTGGAGCTATGAGTGTAGCAGGTCCTATAATAATTTCTGAGTGGTTTCCGAGGAGTAGGTTGAGTACTGCGATGGGGTTCTGGGCTGTGGCGATGCCTTTAGGCATTCTGTGGGAATTGCCGTTAATTGCCTGGTTAATCTCTACCTGGGGTTGGAGGCAGGCGTATGCCTTATTCCTAATTCTCTCCGTAAGTACTTTAATACCGTTAACTATTGTACTGAGGCGGCCTCCACCACATCCTCTAAGGGTAGAACATGCTATTAAATTTTCCAATATTTCAGGAGTCTTAAGTAATCACGCATTCATAGTAGCATGTATATCTATATTCTTCGGGCTAGGCTTATGGAGCATATATTCAACGTACGTTGTGAAGTGGTGTATGGTTAAAGGCTACGAATACATGGTTGCATCACTATATGCTACACTCCTCAACGTCGGATGTGTGATATCGCAAGTAGCTACTGGGCTAATCTCAGATAAATTATTAGGAGGTCGTCAGAAACCCACCTTCCTAGTAGGAGTCTTCCTAACCTCATCACTAACCCTACTCCTACCACACACAACCTCAGAATTAACTACATCCCTAGCCATAGCACTCATCGGTATTGGAATCGCCCCAGTAACCGTGGCAATGTTTGCCATACCAATAAAAATTGCTAAGTCTGAGGAAAGGGGGATCGCCATGGGAATTACAGGGATGTTCATGTACTCCTCCTACATGCTAACATTACTGGCCGGCTACGTATTCGACACTTACGGATTAACAATTGCATGTACTATAACAGCGATTATAGGATTTACGAGTTTCTCAGTAATGGCATTAGGCCTTAGAGTTAAAGTATAAAGCATAGATAACTATTAAAGATACCACCCTCTCCACCTCTCTATTAATGATTTTCTATAGTTCTCGTAATCATCAAAATAACGTACATCAAACATGTGGCAGGCTACCCTATGCCTCTTACTGACTTCAACTAATTTAGGTTCGTGTTTAATACATATTTCTGATGCGAGAGGACATCTAGGAGCGAATACACAACCGCTAGCTGAGGTTATCTGCGATGGCGGTTCACCAGGAATTGCAAAAATATCCTTAAACCTAGACTCGGGGTTTGGTATTAGCACAGAACTTAACAGCCCTATAGTGTAGGGATGTACGGCTGTCCTTAAGGTGTTGTGGTCGCATACCTCTACAACATTACCGTGGTACATTACTGTGATATCATCGCATATGTTTGTAATTATTGGTACTTCATGGCTTATTAAGACGTATGTTATGTTGTAGTTCTTTTTAAGGTTTATAAGTAGGTTTAATATTTGCTCTTTAATTGTCATATCTAAAGCCGCTGTCGGCTCATCTAATATTATGATTTTAGGTAAAAGGGCTAACGCCCTTGCAATAGTAATCCTCTGCCTCTGACCACCACTTAACTGGTGCGGATACTTGTCTAGGTAATACTCAGGTGGTGTTAAACCAACACTGCTCAATAATTCTTTAATTCTCTCCTTGTCGTAGTCAATATTGTAGACTTTAAAAGGTTTTGCTAGGATATCTGCCACCTTCTTACGTGGGTTTAATGAAGAGTACGGGTCTTGGAAAACCATCTGTATGTTCCTTCTTATGAATTTCCTTACACCTTCTTCGAGATCGCCTTCAAAGTACTTCAGCGCGTCATGTCCAAATACTTTTACGCTTCCCTCATCCGGACGTTCGATTAACGCGATTATCCTTGCTAAGGTGGTCTTTCCGCTACCAGACTCACCTACTATGCAATGAGTTCTACCTTCTTCAACTTCGAGTGAGACCTCATTTAAAGCTCTTACAGGCCTTCTATTAAGTAAGCCGCCCACATAATACGTCTTCTTAATATTTTTACATTCTATTAAGATATCCACTTTAAACCACCCTCATAGAGTCTTCTAGCGGATATTACAAGGTTTTTCGTGTAATCTGATTTAGGCTGTATTAGGATTTCTTCAGGAGGTCCTTCCTCGACTACCTTACCGTTGTGCATGACTACTATTCTATCAGCTATTGAGGCAGCTACACCCATGTCATGAGTTATTATGATCATACTTACTTTGAAGCTCTTTTTAACTTCTTTCAGTAATTTAACTACTTGAGACTGTATTGTCAGATCTAGGGCTGAGGTCGGTTCATCAGCTATTAGCAACCTGGGGTTCATGGCTAATGCGAGGGCTATGAACACTCTCTGAGCCATACCACCACTTAATTGATATGGGTAGGCATCTAGAACTCTTTGAGGGTCAGGGATTTTAAGCTTATTAAGAAGTTCTACTACTCTCTGTAGGTCGAATTCTAATCCGTGATCGTTGAATAAGTCTTTAAATAATAGTTTAACCTTCCTCAACGGATTTAAATGTGCTAGAGGGTCTTGAAATATTATTGAGATGTCTTTACCTCTTATATACCTCAAACTTTTTAAGTCTAATTTAAGGAGGTCTTTTCCTTCGAAAAAGATGCTACCCTTAGTTATGATAGCGTTTTCTGGTAGGGCTCTAACTATGGAAAGAGCTACTGTAGACTTACCGCTACCAGATTCACCGACTATGGCTAGAGTCTCCCCGATATCGACCGAGAAGGTGACATCCTTAACAACTTCATTTAAATTCTTACCGATTTTATAAGCAACGGAAAGACCATTAATCTCGAGTAGAGAGTTCATGAGCTCACCTAAGCTTAGGTGAGAACCTCTCTATCAACTTATCGGAGAGTAAATTGAATGTTAAGATAAGGATTATAATTACAATGCTTGGAAAGAGAAGAACCCACCAACCACCTACAAATATAGCGTTTTTAGCCATCATAAGCATCATACCAAGTGATGGGAAATTAGAATCGCTAAATCCTAGAAAACCGAGTGCGGCTTCTGTAAGGATGGCCTCTGCTATAACTAAAGTCCATAGGGATAGTATCGTTGGTGTAATGTTAGGCAGTATTTCGCTTAACATAATATCTAAGTCCCTCAAGCCCAGAACTTTAGCAGCCGTTACGTATTCTCTCTCCTTAATGGAGAGGATCTCAGACCTGATAACCCTAGCGGCCTCAGGCCATGAAAATGAGGCGATGACTAGTATGATATTAACTATCTTAGGTGTTAGTAGAACTACAGCTACTATTACCAACATGAACCTCGGTATAGAGAGGAACACATCCGTCATCCTCATCAGTAAACCGCCCATCATACCTCCTCTATATCCAGCTAGCAATCCAACGCTTATAGCTATGATTATTGAGAGTGTCGCTGACGTTAGTCCAACAAGTAAGGATGTTCTAATACCGTAAATAACCCAGCTGAATATATCCCTACCTAATTGATCTGTGCCCATGAGATTGACACTATTCGGCGGTTGGAGACTCCTAAACATCCTAGTGTTAAACGGATCGTAGGGGGCTAACCATTCGGCAGAAACACCCACAGCAACTAATAATATCGCTAATACAATGGAAATCCCTAACGGATCTAAGACCCTCATTCATTACAACCTCTCCTTAATCCGAGGATCTACTACTGAGTAGAGAAAGTCTATTACGATATTTATTACTACAACGGTGATGGATGTGAAGAAAAACACCCCTAAAAGTAATGGATGGTCTCTGGTTGAGACAGCCTCCATAGTAAGTTGACCTATCCCCGGCCAGGAGAACATAGACTCAGTTATTATAACACCACCTACAAGCATGCTTAGCTGAGCACCTGCGAGCGTGAGTATTGGAATGATAGCATTCCTGAAGGCATGTTTGAAGAGTATTGTGGAGTTACGAAGTCCTAGGGATCGCGAGGCTAGTATGTAGCTTGAGGATAAGACCTCTATAAATGAGGACTTTGTTAGCTTTACGTATGATGCCATGAAGATCAGGCCTAAGGTTAACGAAGGGAGTGTGAGATGCCATAAAACATCAGCTACATAGGCTAAGAATCCTCCGTGTGTTAACCCTATAGTCACCACACCTCCTACCGGGAATGCTTTTAAGACTATAGCGAAATAGTAAATTAAGAACTGGCCGATCACAAAGACAGGTGTTGAGTAGAGTACGAAAGAGATATTACTTATCAAGGGGTTAATTAACTTCTTTCTATACCAAGCCGATATGATACCTAAACCAACACCCAATATAAAACCTATCGAGACTCCTGAAACTGCTAGTAATAAGGTGTATGGAAATCTCTCAAGTATGACTTCTAGTACAGGTCTCTTATAACTTAAGGAGTAGCCTAAGTCTAATCTTAACGCTTTCTCTATATATATAAAGTATTGTTCCCATAATGGTTTATCCAGTCCGTAGATTTTCCTCACATTCTCAATATACTGAGGCGTTGCAGCTTCACCTGCAAGTAATACGGCAGGATCTCCAGGAGCAAGCTTAAGCAGTATAAACCCTATGGTTATGACCGAAAGAATTACAGGTATAGAGTAAAGTATGCGAATAGAAACTCTGCAAATCGTTTTAGTTATTTCACTACTTTTCATCACTCCACCTAAACAATAATGTAAAAATAGAGAGTATTTTATTCTTATAGCCTAAATTTACTTTCCTCTCCGTAATAACACCACGCTACCAATTATTACCATTAAGACTATGACGATAATCACTATTATTAATAATTGATTAAATGGTGGTTGTGTCGGCGTCGTCGGTGTTGTTGTGGTTATGTATGGTGTTGTCTCTGTTGGCGTATAGTAGCCCTCAATATACGTGTTATAGAGTTTATCGAAAAAGACGTACCTCCCTATTGGTATGTCAGGACCTTTCACATACTTACCTTTAACGTTCAGCCATACTAAATCATATATGGGTATCCAAGGAAGGTCTGTTGATAAGATCTCATCGATTCTTACTAGAAGTTTTTTCTGATTTTCAACGTTTGTTTCAACAATCCACTGTTCAAATAATGAGTCAACTTCGGGGTTTGAGTAGAACATAGTATTTGTGAAGGCGCCCATGCCTATGTACTTAGTGGTGAAGAGCTGATAATGCCAGAATGGGACAATCCAGTACTTACCGACATTAAAGTCGTACTCACCTTTTACTTGAAGATCTAACCAAGTGCCGAATTCTACTACCTTCGTCTCAACTTTAATTCCAACCTTAGATAAGTAATCTCTTATCATATATCCGACATTCATTTCTTCTGGTTCATTTCTTAGTAGTAGTTCTAACTTAAATCGAGTGCCATCACTACCACGTGGGTAACCAGCCTTATCAAGTAACTCCTCCGCCTTAGCTGGGTTGTATTCGTAAATCTTCGCACCACTAGTTGGTGCATATCTCTCACTTATGAATGAATGTGTGACGTTAGCAAGTCCGACTGTCACCTTACTTACTATCTCCTTCTTATCTATAGCATATGCTATAGCTTGCCTTACTAATTTATTAGAAAGTATTGAGTGATTACAGTTAAACTGTATTACCAATTTATATGGTGGGTTTCTAGAGAGGTAAACCTCTAACTTCGGATTCCCAACCAAGGTTGAATACGCCTCATAGGGTAGACCTCTAAATACGTAGTCTATTTCACCAGCCTGAAGTGCTGCCATAATTGAAGCTGAATCCGTTATAAACCTCACCACTATCTGGTCTAGTAGTGGCTTGCCCTTATCCCAATACTCCGGGTTTTTAACTAAAATTAAATGACTCCCCTTAACCCATTCCTTAAACTTGAAGGGTCCCGTACCTATAGGCTTATTTATGAAGTCCGACTGGTAGTAGTCCTTACCTTCGAGCAGGTGTTTGGGTAGTATTGCACAATCTATGGATGCCATCAAAGGTATTTGAACCGCCGGTAAGAACCTCCCAGGTTTTATCTTAACAGTAGTACTATTCACTATTTCAACAGTAGTATTTGCAAAGTATTCAATACCAAATGTATCGTATTTAGGAATTAATACCTCAAAACTAAACTTAACGTCATCCACAGTAAGTGGTTTACCATCATGGAACTTAACACCATCCCTTAAAACAAATAAGTATGCTTTCTCATCCTGTAAGACCTCAAAATGCTTTGCAAGCCCTAGAGTTATACTACCATTAACATCGTACTGGAGTAGTGAATCAAAGATTTGAGCCGCTAAAAAGCCGGTATTCCAACCACCCCAGTAAGGATCTAGAAACCTAGGCTCGGATATTAACGCAACCCTTAAGATATTTCCAGGCGGTTGAGAGCTTAGAATAGGTAGCATTGATATCATTATCAATGTCAATAACAGATACGTGTAGGCAAGTAGCTTCCCACTTCTTAAGGTGCTAACACGTTTTATTCGGAACATATAGCACTACCTCTTTCTTTAATGGATAATTAATCATAGCTTAAAAACTTTCCGATCATATCATGTTTCCTCTTAACAAATAATTTGACCTACTATTGCTGTTAAGGTTAACCTCCCCAAACACGCCTTGCAACTCGCATGATGTTATCCCCTACAACCTTCTTTATTTCCTGATCTGAGTAGCCCTCCCTTATAAGCCATCTTATAATGTTACCGAATTCTGAAGGGTTTTCAAGCCCGTCAACATATTCAACTCTCGGATGTTCAGGCCCTTCCTCAGCCTTTGATATAGAGAGATAACTCGCAAATACCTTATGAAGTGCTACATGGTCCCCAAAGAGTGTGTCAGGTCCGAAGGCTATGTAGTCAATACCTACTAATTTTTCAACATATTTGAAGTGATCCATAATGCTTTCAAGACTGTGCTTAGGATGTGTGAAAGACATAGTTGTGTGTGGTGCAGCTTCGATGCCAAAGACGCCACCCTTCTCGGCTATTGCTTTTATAACTTCATCTGGCTTCATTCTCCTTGAAGGCCATACAGCCCTTGCGCCAGCATGGGTTATTACTACAGGGTCCTTACTGGCTTCAATGACGTCAAGGCTTGTCTTATCACCTACGTGTGATAAGTCTATAAGTATTCCTAGCTTATTAAGACGTTTTACTAATTCATAGCCTAGGTCTGTAAGACCTCTATCTTCTTTATCAGCTAAACCTGATCCGAATTCATTACCCTTACTATAGGTTATACCCATGCACCTGATACCCAATCCGTAAAGGATGTCAATTTTAATTATGTCCTCACCAATACGTGGTGGCGCCTCTAGCTGAAGAACCATAGCTATCCTACCCTCATTATGAGCCCTTACGAAGTCCTCGGCTTTAGTTGCTATGAAGACCATGTCTTGATGATCTATATCTGCTCTGTAAATACCGATTTGATGGATTATGTTATCCCAGTCCCAGGCATCCATAGACCTTATAATTCCGGTTCCGTTCTCCATCGCTTCAAAGAAACCGTCAATACCTGAAACTGCTAAACCTTCATATCCTATCCAATATCTACCTCCTCTACTATACTCTATGAATTCTTCGGGGTTTTCCGGCCAAACACTACTATGCTCGTGGAATGATATGATAACATTTTTCTCTATAAATTCCTGAAACCTTTCCTCCTCCACCTTACTTAACTCTACAATCTTGGAAGGAACCCTTCCCACCTGACGTACAAGTTTATACTGCTTATAGTCCTCAACTGGATCAAGGAATGACCAAGACTGATAGCCTGAATATCTCTTTCTCTTACCCATGTTTACACCTTTATATCTCTCGATGTCGGACTAATAAATGATTACTAATAGACATAAGGCATAGATTTTTAAATAATGGTCAATAATACTGTGAGGGCTAAAGAAAATGAGGATTGCTTACATAGTTCCTGGGATAGGACTTCATGCAGGAGAAGTTGAAAGGAGGCAGTCAATACTACGCAGACTAGCCTATAGGGAGAGTAGTGTTGACGTCATAACCGTTAATGAAGGACCATACACTATTGAAAGCGGTATTGAGGAGGAATACGCTGCAGTATCCTACTTGAGTAAGCTATACGAGATTGAAGAGAATTATGATGCATTTATAGTGGGCTGTTTCGGGGACCCAGGTTTAAGAGCTGCTAGAGAGTTAATATCGAAGCCGGTCATAGGTCCTGGGGAAGCTTCATATGCTATTGCCTCAGTCATAGCGAGGAGGTTTGCAGTATTAACACCTCTAACTACGACAATACCTATAACCTGGAGTCAGATAGATGCTTACGGTTACTCAAGCAGAGTGTATGATGTGATTTCCTTAGACCTTAAGGTAGCAGACATCCAAAAGAAAGGTGAGGATTTAATAAGGCTTATCGTTGAGAAGGTTAAAAATGTGGTAGGTTTCGGTAAAGCTGAGGCTTTAGTACTTGGATGTATGTCAATGGGGTTTGCCATGGTTGATGAAACACTAACTAGCAAGTTAAGGATACCTGTAATCAATCCCCTTAAGATAGCGCTAAAACTTGCCGAAGCCTTAGCATATCTGAACTTAACACATAGTAAATTATCATACCCAACACCAGATTTAACTAAACTAGGGCATCTCATCCCAGTAAGTAGAACGCTTAGGAGGTAATGCCCATTTTAGATGTGCCCTAGCGTGTGAAGATCGTTGAGCAGTAGTTATCCAGTCATTATAGCGTTCCACAACTAAAACATCGCTAAGACTGATTATGGTAGGATTTTACAGCAAAGTAAGTTAGTATTAGGAGGTTTGAGTTTCAGTAATTAGGTTTTGAATGACTGTAAGTCCATTAAATGGGACCTGCAGGATGGTTGGATTATTTTGAATGAAGAAGTATGAGAGATTAGTCTTTAAATTTCTTAAAATCTTTCAGGGGTCTGAATTATTAGCTAACCTCTGCTTACTAGTATGTAATCATCTATTCATACCTTCCACGCATCATCATATCCTCATATACTTCCTAGTTGGGAATATTAACTTTTAGATAATGGTTTTTAGCTACTCTATATCTTGAAGGTCCGGTCCATCAGGGTTGGGGAGTTAGTACTTCACTTCTGGAGAAGGATGTAGGTAAGGTGTGGGGTTTTTAAAATATTAGCCTAGTTAACTGGGTCAGAACCGCTCACAGTCTAAGTAGTTTTATAATTTTACTTAATCTGTAAGTTATGGTGTTATACGTGGGTATGGAAAGCGAGGTGAGTGAGAATGAGAGGATTTGGGGCTTTGTCGGTTGGCTGGCCTCGATAGTTGGTGCAGTTCTCGTACTCATACTAAAGCCTGAATACAGGTATGCTAAGTACTGGGCCTATCTCTCAATATCATTCTTCGTGATTACCATCGTTTCAGGCGTTGTCGTTGCTATCCTAAGTTTGATACCGCTTATCGGTTGGTTTATAGGTCTGGTCATACAGTTAGTACTCCTGATCACTTGGGTTTTAGGGATTATTAAATCGCTTTCTAGAGTGTTTTGGAGGCCGCCACTAATCTACGATCTTGCCAAGATATTCGGAATAGAGAGGATTTAATTTTAATTAAATTAATTATTCTTCTAAATTAAATCTAGAATGATGTTTTAACTAGGGTGTCTTCAGGATTGGGACTTAATATCAAGGGTGATGAGGGGTTAGGGTACTGGATCGGTGAATTACCAGTAGGATGTAGATTATGTTTTAACGGCTCTAAGTCTGTTCTATTTAATAACTGGATTATGCGCTGAGAGATGTTTTTACTGCCCTATATCTAGTGATAGGAGGTTTAGAGATGTAGTATTTATTAATGAAGTTGAGGTGAGGGGGAGGAACGACCTATTATGTGAGGTAGCTGCCTCACTCTCACAGGGTGTGGGAATAACCGGTGGCGAGCCGTTAGAAGTATTGGATAGGGTTTTATGGGCGATTAAGTCTTTAAAGGACGTGTTTGGGAGTAAGTTCCACATACATTTATATACGAGTGGCTATAAGTTAGATATGAAGACCTTAAGCCTACTTGAAAATGCTGGGTTAGATGAAATTAGAGTGCATATTACGTCTCAGAGGTCTTTAAACGCTCTTAGAATAGCCCTCAACAGTTCATTAGACGTAGTTGTCGAAAATCCTGTACTGCCTGGAGAATCGGCCAGACTTCTAGAGCTGATTAAAGAACTTGATAGCATTGGTGTGAAGTATGTAAACTTAAATGAACTTGAAGTTAGTGATTTAAACCTTCAACCATTCCTTCTAAGAGGTCTTAAAATAAATCCCGATGGAAGGTCTGTTGCCGGGTCAAGAGAAGTTGCTATGTACATTATCAACCAGGTTAGAGATTTAGGCATGGATATATCAGTACATTACTGTCCAGCAGCTTATAAAGACCTACATCAATATAGGATGAGGCTTTCGAGGAGGGCGAGGGGGACTCGGAGGGTTTTTGAAGACGTTGTTGATGGATTAGTAAGGTGGTTAGAGTTGGAGTTAGGTAGTAAGTTAGTAGAAGAGTTATGGGTTAAAGACCTAGCTATAAGGACGTATGAAGGATTCATAACCCATCACAAGCTATCAAAGCTTGTAAGGTCTGGTAGGATTATCGAGGCATTACCCCTAACACCTAGAAAGCCATTAAATGAGTTTCCATTAAATGAATTCTTAAACGATGAGGAAGCAGATAGTACGCTATAACTTCATAAGCGCCCTAAATGTGGGGGCAGGATTAAAGACAGTGGTAGAGTACTACAATGTATTAGATGAGGATTCACAGGAGATAGAAATGTGAATCGCATGTGTAAACCTATTCCTTAGGTACTTAAGATGTGGGGTGCTCGGAGTCGCCCTAAACGCCTCCAAAGGTGATGCAGACCCAAAACCGAGGCAGGGGAAAAGATGAGGTAATGAAATCATCTAATATAAACTTATTAAGAGTTGAACCCCTTAAACTTAAGGGATAGTAGTAGCCCTAAGTTTAATAACCTACCTCTTAAATTAAGTAGGAGTTGATGTGAGTTGGGTCTAGCTGGGCTTAGAGGTCTTAAGGAGAAAGTTTTAGCATACCTCGATAAAAACTTGGAAGAGTATGTACTAATTCTTAAGGAGTTAGTGTCCTATAGGTCTGTAGCTTCTTGGGATGTAGAGGATGTGAGGGATTGTGCTGAACACTTATCTGAGTTACTGAGGGAGAGGGGGTTTAGAACAGCTGTGAAGAGCTATGGAGGTGCTCCAGCAGTTTTCGGCGATGTAGGTTCTGGTAGTAAGACAGTCCTCATATACAACCACTACGATGTCCAGCCTCCTGAACCGTTGGAATTGTGGTCTTCAGATCCTTTCAAACTTGAGGTTAGGGATGACCTACTTATAGGGCGAGGAGTTGCTGATAATAAAGGTAACATAGTTGCTAGGATAGGTGCTCTAGACTCCTTACTCGAATACCTTGACATCCTTGACCTACGTGTTAAATTCTTAATAGAAGGTGAGGAAGAGGTAGGCTCCCCAACACTTGCTAATATAGTTAAAGAGAATTTGGAGTGGGTAGAGGCTGATGGAGGTATCTGGGAAACTAGCTATGTTGGGAGGAGTGGTAGGTTGGAAATACCGCTTGGGTTTAAAGGCATGCTCTACCTAGAGTTGATTTTAAAGGAGGCTAATAGAGACGTACACAGCGGTCTAGCCCCACTTATACCAAACCCCGTGTGGAGGGTTGCAAGCCTACTAACACGTTTAAAGAGGGAGGATGGGAGGGTCTTAGTTCCAGGCTTCTACGATGATATTGATCCTGAATTTTCCTCTACTGCTGAAGAACTTATCAAACACCTCGACCACCGTGAGTTAGAGGAAATGATCAGTTATTTAGGGCTTAAAGAATTTGTTGGGGGTTTAAAGGGAGTTGATGCGCTGAGGGAATTGTACATAAAACCTTCATTAAATGTTTCAGGGCTCTACTCAGGATATACTGGTAAGGGGGTTAAGACCATAGTTCCATCAACAGCTGGCGTGAAGATCGATATAAGACCCATACCAGGGCAGGTTCCTGAGAAAATACTAGAATCTTTTAAACGTTATTTAAAGGAGTTAAACTACTCTGACGTAGAGGTAATAATACATAGTATGTACCCAGCAGGCTACACAAAGCCTGATGAGGAGATAGTTAAAGCGTCGGTTAAAGCGGCTAAAGAGGTGTACTACACAGACCCTAAGTTAATACCGATTGCAGGAGGATCAGGCCCTATATACCTATTCACAAACGTTGCTCACATCCCAATGACTGGTACTGGAGTGGGTTACTACGACTCTAAGGTCCACGCACCGAATGAGAATATAAGGAAGGGAGACTTCCTAAGAGGTATGAAGCATACTGCTCTAACGTTAATTAACTTCGCCCTAGGACTATGACCTTAAATAACTCCAAGTCGAAGTACGATATGGTGGGAGGATAGTAGTTAGTAATGCACCTGAAATTGTTGAGGAGGTCTTAAGGGGTGTTGAAGTCCCAGGATTTGACGTTGACTTAATATCAAGCGGTGTTGTAAGAAGCTTTAGGATTTCTAAGGACGGTGAGAAGATCGTAGTGTTCGTAGACTTCCTAAGCGCTGACCCTGGATGCCTTTTCTGTAAATTCATAAATCATACTTTATGGAGGTCTATATCCGCAAAGATTAAGGAAGCTCTTACTAAGGCTGGATTTAAGGAAGTCTTCGTAGTAGATATGCGGAGCAGGCAGGAGTTGTAGGTATTTACACCTCCCATTCTTAAGGATTGTCGACAGCCATTCCGCAAAGTGGGACTTGTTAATGTCTTATCGGACTGGATTCGTAAGTTCTCTTTCACCGTGTTTGAACGAGGTCCATAACTACTGCACGGAGTGATTGGTAGTTACTTTGAAAAGCTGGTGGGTGTCAGTTCTAAAAACTAAGCACGGAAGATAACCTCTTCTTCAGTTGCTGGTGGGATGACTGTATAGTTTACTGATGATTAACTCAAACTCTTTGAGAAGGTTTCTATACCTAGCTACTTCATCTAACATTGGGGTAGTCCTCTCACTCCTTCCTAACATCTTCTCACATAATTCCCTCACCTCCTTAGCACTAGCATGTTTTAACGATCTTAGAAGTAGGAGGAGGTTGCCTAAATGTGATGCGTCAACAAAACCACTATAAACTACTTCCTTCCCTAATATACTTGCAATTAATTTTCTTATGAGAGGGTACTCTGTTAACTTACCGCCAACTCTGACTTCACTTACTGAGATCCCGTTCTCCTCCATAGCTCTGTAGAGTAGTGCTAGTAACATAATCACGCCTTCAATTGCGGATAGGATTATATCCTCCTTCTTGGTAGTGATGTCAAGTCCTACGATACTCACCCTCCTCGCAGGATTTATGGGGAGTCTCTCTGGGTATAGGAGTGGGATGGATATTAGTGTTTGAGGTCTCTTACCAGTAATACTTAAGCTGCTTAGCACTCTTGAGTAAGCACCTACGTCATCAGGCTGTACGTCATAGAGCAACCTGATCAGGTGTTCAACTACTATACCTCCATTACTTATAGCGCCGCCAGCTAGCCAGGCGTGGTCGATGAGGTAGTAGGTTTGAAATCTCATAAGCTGTGGTGAGTCGATGATAGGTTCTTGGACTAAGGCTCGGATCATAGCACTACTACCCATATTAATAACACCTAATCCGCTAGCACCTCCAGTCAGTCCGTAAATCATGGACGCACCATCATATACACCTAAAACTACGGGTACCTCTCCATCAATCCCTAATTCGTAGGCAAGTCTGGTCTTTATATGTTCTGAGTAATAGCCTTCACGGACTTCAGGCAATGATGACTCATCAATACCGGCTAGGCTTAGAGGTAGCTCATCCCACTTCAAACTCCTAATATTAAGCATTTGATAAGTGCCTGACGCAGATGACAGATCTGTGATATTACTACCGGTTAAGAAGTTCATGAGGAGCGCTTTAGCATCGATGAAGTACTTAGCTTCCCTTAAAGTGCTAGGTGCTCTCCTCCTTAACCACAGTAGCTTAGGTAATGTATATACGTGGAGGTGGGGACAACCAGTCCTTACATACAACTCCTTAGAAAATGGTTGCAGTTCTCTTAAAACCTCATAAGGCCTTTCATCTAACCACGTGATGATATTTGTTATAGGCCTCATTTCAGCATCTGTTAAAACTAAGCCGAATAAATATGTGGTAAGCACTATTGCATCAACTCTAACCCCCCTACATACATCTCTAACTAATTGCTTAATAGTGGCAAGCACCTCCTTAGGATCATGCTCATATGCGGAGGGTTCAGGACGTATCGGAACTATACGTAAGTTTAAACTTTTGATAACCGTGAGGGATTCCTCTCTCTCATTAAAATTTAGAAGTGCAACCTTCACATGAGTGGTACCTAAGTCGATAGATGCTATAAACAGTTAAACCCCCCATTCACAGTAGCTTAACAGTTATTTATAAATTAAGTAAAATATTATTAATAACTTAGTAGAGAATGTGTTAGGGGTTTGGTTTTCATGTTGGTTGATTTGGTTTGTTGTCAACCCTCGGCTTCACAGTCCTCGGAGTACCCTTTCATCATACCCACGTCATCGTTCTCGACCCGTTTAGGATAACCCAGACCCGCAGCTCCCTTCATTGAGCTCACAGCCGTGGGGGAAACCCCACATCCTGGCTTTGAATGCCCCACCAACTCAGGTCTTCACCACATACTCGCATCGTAGGCGAGCTCAACCCATGGTAACGCGACTTACATCAATCTATAAACCTTATGAAACCCGAACAGTTGTGCTAGGCTCTTTTCTTAGAGGTCTCCCTCTTAAGGCTTTCCTCATAATACTTACTTAATTCGTACTCACTCATGGAGGCGTAGGGCTCAGCCAGTAAGTCCCTCATATTCGGATTCTTTATAAAGTAATGTATTGAGTAAGAACATATTGGAACGACCTTAAGTCCCCTCTCCCTAGCCATTTCTAATGCCTTCTCAACAAGTAGTTTAGCTACGCCTTGACCCCTATGTTGTGGTGGGGTGTAGGTTTCCAATATGAACATCTTATTGTCTTCAACCTTATACCCTAGAAATGCTTTAGAGCCATCATCAAACTTAACGTAGAATACCTGAGATGTGTACTTAACCTCTAGAGTCATACACCATACCAATAATTAACTGGTTAGCAGGGTTTAAGGCTTTTTATATTATAAGATGGTTGCGGTAGGGGCGAGAGAGTTTATTGAATAGGTATTGAATTCAGTAGACTATTATGTGTTTTTAATGAAGCTTATTAACCGTTTCCTTAAGCATGTCTAAGACTTTAGTTAGCGCCTGCATTATATCATCTCCTGGCGAAATGGGCTTTATTACTGGTTTCTTAGAAGTCCCTACGAGTCCTTCCACGTAAGACCTAAGGCTTTTAACCATACCTCTTCCATACCCTCCGCCTAATACTGATACTAGTCCCTTAATCAACCCACTCTCCAGTAACTCCCTTAGGTAGTGGCCAATGAACGAGTATAGGTCTTCAGTAGTATTAAGCTGTGTGAGTCTATCATCTCTATGTGCGTCAAATCCTGCAAATACGAGAATGGCTTTTGGGTTGAAGATTTTCCTAGCAGGTTCTATCACCTCATTAATAACGTAAACGTAGTGTGAGTCGTTCGAACCTGGGTATAGGGGGATATTGACTTTAGTCCCTCTAGCGTTTAAGCCTCCCACATCATCTAAATTACCGGTTCCTGGGTAAATCCATCTCTGATGGATATCTATGTGGAGGACTCTAGGCTCATCCCAAAATATTTCCTGCGTCCCATTACCATGATGTGCGTCAAAATCTATTACCATAACTCTAACTCCTTTATCAATTAAGCTTTTAGCAGCGATAGCTATGTAATCAAATATGCAGAATCCTAGGGTCGGTGCACCCATTGCAGGTCCCCTCCTACCTGCGTGATGTCCTCCAGGCCTAGCAAGAATAAACCAAGGTATTGATGTTTTAACAGCGTCTAACGCGGCATTCATTGCAGTAGTTGCGAAGGATAGCGCTACTTCATAAGTATACTCGGTAACATATGTGTCGGGGTCTACGTAGTGAAATCCTTTACTACACTCATTCCTAACCCACTCAACGTAGTCTGGGTCATGGACGAGGAGTACTGAATTTATATCAGGCCTCGACGATTTTAAGATGTCAATATGGGTCCATGCGGGGGAGGTGCTTAACTCCCATACAGACTCCTCAACTCTCCACAAATCTTCAGGATGACTACCGTAAGGATCTCGATGCAGTCTATGTATCTCATCATAAACTAGCTTAAGCCTCAGGGTATCACCAATTAAATTTAATCTTGGAATAATTTTGAAATTTATTACGAATAATACTGAAGAGGATGATAGTACCTAGGTTCAGCTTCTTAATACAGTATTATTAAAGATCTGAGAGCTTCAAATAAACTAATTCGTAAGACAATACCTTGTAGGTGGAATATCATTATCCAGACTTCATTGAGAAGCTACGATTAACTATTAGGTCTTTCTTGCCAGCTACTAAGAACTATTTGGAAAATGCAAATGTCGCTAAACCGTATCTGACCTCCTTCCGCCCTAAAGGACGAGGCTTTCGGGTTGTAAGATGGAATTTAGCTTCTTAGATAAGATACCCTACGTGAATAGGGTTCGGTGGCTGTTTCTTTTCTTTAGGTTTGTATGTTTCTTTAGGTTGCTTAAAGCTCTTGATGTGATTAGGTTAAGCAGAATTTATAAACCCCTAGGTGCTTAAAGAGTTCCGGTGGCCCTGGGTTTCCGAGATCTACGGCAGTCTGTGGGGAGGGGGCTCGGGGGAAACCGTGATGACCTGCCCTAGGAAAACCTACAAAACCTAGGACGGGAAACTGTTTGCTTATTTAATCCCTTTAGGTATCGTCCTATTTGGTGAGTGGTTACGGGTGTTGATAGCGGTCATGGCAAGGTCCTTTTAATTGCTGGCTATGGTGGCCATTCTGGTTACGTATTCGCTATTGTATATGAATTATCTAGGATGGGGTTTAAGGATAGTATCATCTTAGTGCCTGAGGGTTATGAATTTCTAGCTGATAAGTTCAAACCTCATGGTCGGATACGCTTTCAGGTATTGCCTAGAAAGCCTGCTGAGCCACTATATAGTGGATTGCATAGATGGGTTAAGGCATTTCTACAGTCAATCAATCTTGTCTTAAATCATAGAATATCTATAGTTTTTGCTGGGGGTTCTAATTTTTCACTCCCTCCTTCAATAATTGCGAAGACATTTAGGAATTCGAAGGTATATACGATCGAAGCTATTGAGCATTTCATAACTCCTTCAAGAGCTGTTAAAATACTTGAGTCTGTAGGCGGTACTGTGTTCCTCCATTGGGAGGAGCAATTAAACATCTTTCCTAAAGGTGTTGTAGTAGGTCCTGTGTACGAACCACCTATCTATGAGGTTAGAGATGAGGGCTACGTATTAGTAACTACTGGTACCTTAGGGTATAAGGAGCTATTCGATATTATTGAGAGATTGGGGTTTGAGAAAGTAGTACTACAGTCAGGTGATATAGACCCGCAACCCTATCTGAGAAGAAATCCATCATGGATTGGATTTAAGTACTCTAGCGACATCCATAGGTGGATAGCTAATGCGAGCCTAGTAATAACTCAGCAAGGATTGACAGCATCTATAGCGAGGCTAGCTTATAGGAAGCCAACAGTAATTGTTTGGAACCCGCGGGTAACATTAGGAGCTAAGAAGCAGGATGTTAGAATCTATGCTGAAAAACTTGAAACGCCCCTAGTAGAGGATGTGAAGATTAAAACCATTAGAGATGCTGTAGAAAACGTCAAACCACTAACTAAGACGTACCCCAACGGAAGTTATGAAATAGCAAATATTTTAATAAACTCACTCACACACCATACTTAGCCAGCCACCTAGTGATTAGGGATCGCTTCTTATTGAAGGCCCAACCCTCCAACCTCTTCAGACCTCTCACTATTATGGATTGACGTTTTAATACGGCCTCAGCAAGTGGTAAAGGCTTACGAGGCTGTAAACGTTGAAGGTTAAAAGTACTTAATAACTAAATTAATGGGATGATACTATGAAAGTTAAGGAGGCAATTGTAGAATCGTTGAATAGGGAGGACGTAGAGTATTATTTCACGGTCTTCGCAGAGCATACTTTAAGTTTGTCTATAGCTCTTGAGAAGGCTGGTAGGCCTAAGTCTATTAATGCGGCGTACGAACCCGGAGTAGGCTTTATGAGTATTTCATATGCTAGGGTTAGCGGTAAGGTAGGTGTGAGCGTACTAACTGGTGGTCCTGGAGTTCTAGGAGCTGTAAACCCTATCGCCATGGCTTATGTGGAGGGAGATCCCTTAGTAATCATAGCGACTACCCCTCCTAGGAGTATAGCGTATAGGAATTGCCTACATGCATTTCCGAACGATTCCGACCAACTAGGCGTGTTTAAGACTATTAGTAAGAGGCAGTTTAAGATAACTTCAGCCGATCAAGTCCCTCAGATAATTTCCAAAGCCTTTAATACTGCGTTATCTGGAAAGCCAGGACCTGTATACGTTGAAATACCTGCCGACATGTTTGATGAGAGTATTGACGAATTCACGTACTCGAAGATACATGTATCGAGACCTACACCACCTGACGGCTTAGTTATGGATGTTTTAAAGATGATTCAAAAATCTGAGAGACCGGTAATCCTAGCTGGTAGGGGGGTTATGCTATCAGGTGCTGAGTCAGAACTCATCACGGTTGCTGAGTTCTTCGACATACCGGTATGTACCACGGTGATGGGGAAGGGGGTCATACCACCTACTCACCCACTCTACGCTGGTGTAGCAGCTGGTAATTTAGGTGATATCGTAGCGGAGGAAGTATTAAGTAGTGCGGACCTAGTCCTAGCCCTAGGCGTTAGATTCAGTCAAATGGGTACTGGCAGGTACTCTATGAAATTAGGTGGGAGTTTAATACACGTTAACATATCATCTGATGAGTTCGGCAGGGTCTTCAAACCTACTTTAGCTATAGAGGCAGATGTTAAGGAATTCCTAAGCAAACTATTACTCGTAACTAAGGGTGAATGTGTTAAGAAGGTTTCAAGAGGTAGTCATGAGAGGTTAAGTAAGCTCTGGGCGTCTGCAAAAACTGTTCAGGCAAGCGAGCAAGTCCCTATCGGTGAGTTGATAGAGTCGTGGGAGGTAGTTAAGTTGTTGAGAGATACCTTAGATGAGAATACGATATTTACATGTGATGTAGGTGCTCATAGAATTGAGACTTTCACCATGCCCATATACAAGCCTAGGACTTATATAGCAACAACTAGCTATGTATCCATGGGTATGGGTGTTCCAAGCGCTATAGGAGCACAACTAGCTAGGAGGGATGTCAGAGTCGTCGGCTTAGTAGGTGATGGTGGATTCTTAATGACTGGCTTGGAAGTAGTAACTGGTGTTAGGTACAACCTACCTGTGATAATTTTCGTATTTAATGACTCTGCATACAGGGTCTTAAGAATTTACGAGAAGGTTAGCTATGGTTCAGAGCTAACCTATAAATTACCCTCAGTAAATTATGCAGAACTAGCTAAGTCTCTAGGTGCGTATGGTATTAGGATTGAGAGAAGGGATGAGCTTAAGGACGGGGTGGATAGGGCTTTAAGCCTAGCTAAGGACAGACCGGTAGTAGTTGATGTGGTAATAAATCCTGATTCAATACCACTTCCTATGAGGAGGTTATATAAGGCTAGGACTATAAGTGAGATCGGTAAACGTTAAAAACTCCTGAAGGGTAGGTAAGATATTGGTGTTATGGTAATGGTCGTACGCATAAACCATGAGGTATTACGTAAATTCTCTAATGAGGTACTGATCAAGGTAGGCATGCCTAAGGATTATGCTGAAGTAGTTACAGACCAACTCATACTTGCAAATTTAAGAGGTGTTGACTCTCACGGAATAGTACGTTTACCACTTTACGTGAAGGGAATGCTTCAGGGGGAGATAAATCCAAACCCCATGATTAAGGTAGTAAGGGATAGAGGGCCGTATGCGTTAATCGACGGTGATAACGGTATAGGCCAACCAGTTGCTTTAAGAGCTACGGAGTTAGCTATTAAGAAGGCTAAGGACTTCGGCATATCCGTAGTAGGTATTAAGAATTTAAAGCATATTGGTATGCTTGCATACTACGTAATGAAGATTGTTGAGAATGACATGATGGGTATAGTGGCTGCTAATGCATCACCTAATATAGCTCCTCTAGGATGTAAGAAACCCATTACGGGGACAAACCCTATAGCTATAGGCTTCCCCATCAGGGGCGGGCCTCCTATAATTCTTGATATGGCTATGAGCGTAGTTGCTAGAGGGAAGATCTTAGTTGCCGCTCATAAGGGTGAGAAGATCCCGGAAGGGTGGGCGATGAATAAGGAGGGGGTCATGACGACAGATCCTAAGGAGGCTTTAGAAGGCATATTACTACCGTTTGGTGGGTATAAGGGCTTCGGCCTAGCATTAGTTGTAGATATACTCTGCGGTATAGTTTTAGGAGGGGGTTACAGTTTAAAGATGAAGAGAGGTTTCTACAGTCAGGGAGGGGTATTCATAGAGGCCGTGGATATAAACTCCTTCAGACCTTATGAGGAGTATTTAAAAGAGATTAGAGAGTATGTTGAGGTAGTCAAATCAACACCTACTGCTGAGGGCTTTGAGGTATTAATGCCGGGCGAGCCTGAACATAGAACGTATTTAAGTAGGGTGAGGGAGGGCATCCCAATAGATGATGAAACCCTTAAAGAATTAAAGGAACTTTCAGTTAAATATGGGGTTGAACTCCCGATTAGCTAGTCCTCCCTCTCAATAATTATTTTCTCCTTATACCTCACATTAGTAAATACGTCAGGATCTCCTATAACCCTACCTACAACATTTACTGGACTTGCAGGTCTTATCTCATTCCTACGCCTACTTGCAGGTGTTGGGCCCCAGAAAATACATAAGCTATTGCCTGGGGGCCAATACGCTATCACCCCCTTCTCAACTACTTCAAAGGGGTTCTCCTCAGGTACGTTAACCGGGATTGGGAAGTATATCTCAGACCCCCAGAGGCTTGCCACCCCCTCTATAGGTAATACCCTAACTATTTCAGCAAATGTTCTCGGACTAAACTCATCCGTAAGTTCTGCTGGGACAGTACCGACGGACTTAGATCTAATTCTGATTCTGATCTTCAACCAACCACCTCCTACTACTTACTTAACAGTAAATTAAGGTTTTAGAGCTGAGGGTCTCATCATTCAGGACGAGATGAAGGTTTATAATGCTTATCTCCTAGTATTTCCTTGAATCTCAAACCCTCATCATATGGTTTAGAGTAGGGTGGCATTAATGTTGATTGAGGTGGTATGCGATAATAATTCCTTAGTCTTAAACGTACCTGACGATGTGTCTGAGGTACTCCCCTTTACCAGTAAGTTGATTAGATGGAAGGAGGAAGTGTACTTCAGCACGCCCTATACTGCTAGATTAGATGGTCTTAAAGCCTACACACATGTAAGCCCAGGCAACGTTTATTACTGGCCGCCTGAGAGGGCGTTCTGCATATTTTACGGCTTTAGCGAGCCATACTCAGAAGTCTACCTGCTAGGAGAGTATATAGGCCCTCTAACACTAGTACGTAAAATAGATGTAGGGGATATACGTGTTACTGCCCACACTACTTCGGAGGAGTTAGCAGGTCTAGTAAGTTTGTTAGGCAAGCTAGGATACTCTACGGCAACACCATTAGATGGGGGTAGTAGGGTTGTAGTAGCCTCTAAGCACTTATATGGAGTACGTATCGGATTAACGCTTATTAAGGAGGACTTCGGAGTATACGTTGAGAGCGACTCATTCTATCTCCATAACAACTCCTATAATGATTTAAGAACAACGTATAGGCTGAAGAGCAAACTTAAATCACTAACCACTACTATTAGGTTCGACTTAAATGAAGAAGGCTACACATGTCTAACAGCAGTGGCTAAGGACATCAGTAGCTTAGACCTAATAATTAGAGAGCTTGAAAGTGCCTATCAGTACGTGTTTAGGGAATTAACCCTTACATGACCTTACTAGAATTCAGAGCTTAGCGATCCATTAAGCTTTAAGTCATTACGCTTGTTATTGCGTCCCCGCCGGGTCATTGAATTTGCTCACAACCTTTTAAATTGGTGGGTTAGGAGTTAGTTGGTGTTTTTAATGGGGTATGAATTTTTAGGGTATGAAAACGTGGATGGGTCTGTCGGGGTTAGGAATAAGGTCTTAATACTTCCTACCGTGATATGCGTTAATGATGTAGTCCGTAAGTTAAACTCCTTAGTTAGTAGTACTTCAGCAGTTCTACATACGTGTGGATGTACTCAACTCGGATATGATTACGAGCTGACTTATAGAACGTTATTAGGCACTGCCCTCAACCCCAACGTATTCTCCGTATTGATCGTGGGCTTAGGATGTGAGAAGGTAAGTCCGCATAAGCTAGGTGATGAAGTCGCTAAGAGTGGGAAGCCTGTAGAGGTGGTTGAGGTTCAGGAATTAGGCTACGAATCTACTATTGAGAGAGGGGTTAATATCCTACGTAAATTCGTTGAAGATGTAAGTAGGTTGCAGAGGAAGCCCTTCCACATTTCAGAATTGGTTGTAGGTTTAGAATGCGGTGGTTCGGACTCAACATCATCGATCGCGGCGAATCCAGCGGTAGGATATGTTAGCGATAAGTTAGTCGACCTGGGAGGGACTGTCATATTTGCTGAAACTCCGGAAGTCATAGGTGCTGAGCACTTACTCCTGAAGAGAGTTAGGGATGAAGATGTTGGGAGGAAACTCATTAAATATGTGAGGTGGTTTGAAGATGAAATACTTGAGTCAGGTCTGGATATTAGGGGAACTAACCCAACACCTGGTAACATCGCTGGTGGCTTAACAACTATTGAGGAGAAATCCTTAGGTGCTATAATTAAGAGTGGTTCTAGAACTATTGAAGAAGTAGTCGACTATGCTGAAAGACCTAGGAGGAAGGGGGTCATATTCATGAACACTCCAGGATATGATGTTGAGTCGGTTACCGGCTTAGTAGCTGGTGGTGCACAACTAATAATATTTACTACTGGACGTGGTACGCCTACAGGATCTCCTATCTCACCAGTAATTAAGGTCACAGGCAATCCTGAAACCTGTAGGAAGTTAGGTGAGGTCATTGATGTATGCGTGGGTGGTATCATCGAGGGTAGGGAGTCCTTAGACGAGGCTGGTGAGAAATTATTTAAGAAGGTTGTAGAGGTTGCGTCAGGGAGGTTAACATCTTCAGAAATTTTAGGGCATAATGAATACTCTATCTGGAGGGTTAAGACTTCATTCTAATCTAAGGTCATACGAGCTCTAAGCCGAATTTTTCGCAGTACTCTTTAACGACCTTCTTAGCTGTTGAAGGGACTTTACTATCAAGAACTACCTTAACTGTAGTGGTGGATGAGTTAATAACCGCATATCCTACAAGCTTCCTCAAAGTGTTGGCATCATCTTTAAAGTGTTTTAATACGTAGTTAGGGACTATATGTCCGTAACATTCATCATTATTAAAAGCTCTTGATGTGAAAATGCTTGCGTAATGATTACCTCCGAAACCGACTGTTGGAGTGCATTTTAAATCGGAGGTTATCGAGTTGATGATGGAGTACGCTATCACTTCCTGCGCCTTCTTAAACCCCCACTCATTAGGTGAGCTACCTAATTCTATGAAAGTTAACGGCCTACTTATGGTGAAGGGGCCGTGATGCGTTACCTCGTAGGAAACGATGAAGTCATGCAACCCAATCTCATCTGAAAATCTCGCTAAGTTCTTAAGGAATAGTTTAGCTAATGGAGGGTTTGACGGCGGGAATGACTTCACATCCGCTACTAGGCTTAGGTCATGTATTGGTATCCCAACATGATGCGTTGTAAATGATTTAACCCCAGCATTTGAGAAGTGCTTAGATATCATCACGAAGTACTCAACATTTAGTAAGTCGTTAATGAACTCACACTCAGTTATGTCACAGCTAACACCTACTAGAAGGGCGTCTAAGTCACTAAGGATGTAAGCATCTTCGAATCCCTTCAAAGTAATCCGACTCGAATGTGTAAATGATCTTAGAACCTCAGCTATGCCAACCCCGGCTCGGTCATTTAAACTATACACTAATCCGTACTTCATCACGCTACCGTTCCCCGCTCTAGGTTTTTGTAGGTTTTCCTAAGGCGGGTTGTGCCTCAGCCCTGCGGTTCACCGTGGTCACTGACCACTCCACGCAGGGGTCATGGGCACCCTTCAAGCCCAACGGCACAGGGCTCACATCTAAGTGTCTCGAAGCACCTCTCATCATCGTGAAAAATCCTATAAAAACCTTTATAAACCTGACGCATCGAAACAGTTGCACACCCTCAAGCATCTTCAATATCGTAACCTCTACTATTTCCCATCCTAAGGTCTCCCTGGGAGTGGTTTATCACGATTCCCACATCCTCCTAC
>Ga0209394_1000330_pt1 | contig 39728 bp, 40 predicted proteins | sample JNZ201metaG_FD_184122 | JGI IMG/M metagenome (GOLD analysis project Ga0209394, IMG submission 184122) | Hot spring microbial communities from Jinze hot spring, China to study Microbial Dark Matter (Phase II) - JNZ 20120812A (SPAdes) (version 3) ...
GTTTACTCCTGGGACGAGTATTGAGGTTAAGATTCATACTGCTGCCGGTCAGGAGTATCCTAAGACCATAACGCTACCATAGCATGGCTATTGAGGGCTAGGGGCGTCTCAATAATATCCTTTGGCTTTTCTCTTCCGGGCTTAGCCCAGCCCCTCCCTACTCTCCACACTATTTTTGTCTAATAATATGCTTTTGCTGGGTGGTTTCTCGTGGGCCTATTCAAATCAGAAAAGAAAGAGAAGGGCGAGAAGAAGGGTAAGAAGGGTAGGGGTGGCTCTGTAAGTCAGCCTCCGGTTCTAATCCAGGAGTTTAAGTCAGAATACACGGTTATAGATGAGTATTGGGTTCAGGAGCCATTCGCAAAAGTCTACATTGTTATGGCGCCTGAGCTCGGCGTAGGATACCACTACTTCGTAGACGAGGTTAAGCTAAGCCCAGCAGAGAAGGAGGCCCACGAGAAACTAGTCTCGATAATAAGCCATGAGCTCCAGGCGCCAGAAACACTAGACGTTGACGCAGCGCAATACGTTCTAGAGGAGGCTAAGCGCCTAACACTCAAATATAGGCGTTCAATAGCCAAGAAGCTCACTAAGGAATCGCTTGAGAAAGTATACTATTATGTTGTCAGGGACCTAGCTGGCTATGGCGAGCTAAATGCGCTCATGCTAGACCCAAACATAGAGGACATCTCATGCAACGGCGTTAATAAGCCAGTCTACGTCTGGCATAGGAGATACGAGAGCATACCAACAAACATACGTTTCGTAGAGGAATTCTACTATGACAACTTCATCCTGAAGCTCGCGCATATATCCGGAAAGCATATATCGAGCGCGCAGCCAATCCTAGACGCATCGCTACCAGATAAGCACCGGCTTGCATGCACATTCATGCGTGAGGTCTCAACGCATGGAAGTACATTCTGCATTAGAAAATTCCGTCCAGACCCATTCTCAATAATAGACCTAATCAACCTTGGCACTTTAGACGCTAGGATGGCTGCATACCTATGGCTGATGCTGGAGAACAAGATGAACCTAATGATTATAGGTGGAACAGGGGCTGGAAAAACAAGCACGCTAAACGCATTAACGAGCCTAATATCACCAAACGATAAGCTCGTAACAGTTGAGGAAGTCGCCGAGCTAAACCCGCCACATGAGAACTGGGTTCAGCTGGTTAGTAGAAGGGGCTTCAAGTTTGGGACAGCCGACACAACATCCATATCACTATTTGACCTAGTCAAGCTCAGCCTCAGATACAGGCCAGACTACATTATAGTCGGAGAGGTTAGGGGCGAGGAGGCATACGTCCTGTTCCAGGCGATAGCAACAGGACACGGCGGAATATGCACAATGCACGCCGACAGCCTAGACCACGCAGTCAAAAGGCTGACGTCTCCACCAATGAACGTGGCTGAAGTCTACATACCACTAATGAACGTATGCCTATACATAGCCAGAGTAGACCTGCCAAACGGCGCTGGCGGACCGAGATTCGGAAGAAGAATAAGAAACGTATGGGAGGTAGTTGACTTCGGGAAATACAATCAAATCTCAGTTTGGCTGCCGGCGAAGGACAAGTTCCAAACAGACCTAAAGGAGAGCATACTTTTAGAGCGAATAGCCGAGAAACGCGGGGTAACAAAAGAGGACCTGCTGATGGAAATAGACCGTAGAGAGAGACTCCTGAAGGCTATGGCCGAAAGAAACATCAGGGACCAGAGGGAGGTCGCCCAAATAATCATGCGATACTACTATCAATGCAGGGGAATAGGGATACCGAACCTAGAAGCCATAATACTACAGTCGCCAAACACCCTAGAAGCAACATTCGTACAACTAATGCAATCACTAAACCTACTAGCCTACACAGACCCTAAAGCAAATGACACGGCTAAAGAGAACGAGCATATAGCGGAAACCAAAGAGGACGAATCTGGCATAGGTCCATCAAAGGACGGAGAATCGGTCATCATAGGCCCACTAATAGAAAGGCTGCTGAGGAAGGCTGAGGATCTGTAGGGGGATAGATTTCAATGGGCTTTGAGGACTTCTGCTATGCATACTTCGGTAGGCTCGGCAGAGCCCTATACAAGATGTCTCCTGGAATAGACTATGATATGGAAGCGGCGTGCATGCAGATACACCCACACGTATATCTATCTATGATAGCGTTCGCGCTGATAGTTTCGGCAGCAGTCTCCTATGGAGCACTATTCATGCTACTGTGGCTGGTTGGCGCATTAAGCGGGCAAGTAATAATAAACCCAATAGTATACGTAATATTCAGCCTCCCACCACTAGTTGTCTTACTCGTGGGATTATCGCTGCCGAAGATCTCAGCATCAAACAGAATATCCAGCATTAAGGTTGAGATACCGTATGCATCAATGTATATTAGCATAATGGCGAGAGGAGGCTTATCGCCATACGCTGGTCTATTAAGGCTTAGAAGAACAGACCTTTTGCCAAAGCTCAGAGATGAGATTAAGCGGATACAGCGTATAGTTCTGGCAACCGGAACAGACCCTGTATCAGCAATGGAGAAGGCTGCGAAAGTAATCACCATAAAGGACTATAAGGACCTGCTATTAGGCTACGCCTCAACATTGAGAACCGGTGGGGATGTGATACACTACCTATACAGCCAAACCGACATGATGTTTAGGAAGATGGCTTCTAGGATAAGGGCTATGGGGGAGCATCTGGGAAGCCTACTAGAGGCATATATCATAATTGGGATATTAGGCGCACTAGGCCTATACATGATGTTCATAATATCGCTTAGCCTACCGCAAGCGGCTGGCGGCTTATCACAGGAATCCTTCTTCCTGTTCTCATTCGTGATGCTGCCGCTAATATCATTCGTATTCATGTATATAGGCGACACAATGCAGGTAAGCTATCCAGTCTCAAATTGGAAGCCTTATATGGCTTTGCTCGCATCAGTCCCAATAGGATTCTTCCTAGCAGCGCAGATGGCAATACCATTCTTCGCTGACACGCTACTGTTTATTCTGCCAGCCCTAAGAGACCTAGTAATCTTAATTCGGCAAATGCTGGACTTCCCAGGGGGAAGCGAGGCATCCATAGGGCTGGCAATATCGCTGGTGGCAGTAGCTCTACCAGTCGCAATCATAGACCAGCACTACACGAGCGAGGAGAAGGGGATACTCCAAGGCATAACAAGCTTCTTCAGGGATTTAGTGGAGAGTAGGAAGACTGGGCTAAGCCCGGAAAAATGCATAACAATACTATCGCGGAGAGACTATGGAAAGTTCTCAAAGCATCTTAGGCTGATAAGCTCAGAGATAAGCTGGGGCCTACCACTACAAAAGGTCTTCGAAGACTTTAAGCGTAAAGTTAAGAACTGGCTTGCCCTAATGAACATATACCTCCTAGTCGACACGCTATCGGTTGGAGGAGGCTCTGAAGAGACCCTAGAAACCCTGGCGGAATTTTCGGAGTCGATGAGGCTTATTGAGCAGGAGCGAAAGTCCGTTCTCGCACCGCTAACAATAATCCCATATATAGGCGCATTACTCCTAACGGCGACAACAACTATGTTCATCATGTTCTTTAGGGATATAACGTCAATAGCTGGCGCAACAATACCTTTTATAACGCTGAATAAAACGCTCCTAACACCACTAATATTCCACTCATTCATATTCGGGCTGACAGCCGGAAAACTTGCAACAGGAAAGGCATCATCGGGATTTAAAACAGCCCTATTCCTCGTAATAGCCTCGATAGCGGGAATATGGCTCACAATGCGCTTCCCACTCTTAAGAGTGGGGTGAAATATGAGGGAAGCGAAGAAATCTTGTGAAAGAAAACTTAAATTCGCTAAAAAATATCTTGTCTGTAGAAGAGCCCTTTCACCAGTAATAGCGGCAATAATCCTAGCATCAGTTCTAGGCATAATAGTTTTTGTTGCCTCAAACTTGGCTAATAGCGTTGTGGACGCGCAAGTCGAAGAGGCCCAGTTTGAGCAGGCAAAATATGTTGTGCTATCGCTGGATAAGCTAATTAAGAGGATAATGTATGAACCGGAATCATCCGGCTACATTAAAACAAGCTTCTGGAAAGTTACACCATACTTTGAGAGGGAGGTTGGAAATCTAACTGTAGAGGCACCTGACCTAGAAATAACGATACCAATAAACGTGATTAAGATTAAGGGCGGCCCAAGGGTTGGGGTCCCGGCGGAGCAGAATCTTCTGGGAGATGAGAGCCTAATCATAACAGGCCTCACAAAACCCCTCGGAAACATAAAAGTGTTTCAAGAGAATGGCGCATGGATATTGCTAGATTATGCGCGTATAAGATGCATACTCACTGGAAGAAACGTAGCCTATTATAATGGGACAGGATACGAGCCATACAATACTGTCGAAATTATATTAATCAAAATAGAGTTTAAGGATTTTAGGGCAGGGGAGCAGGTCAGCTTTATTGCTAAAAATGCTGGAATAATCTCTATCCAGAGGAACATAGATGGAGGAAACTTTACAATCACCGTTACAAGAACTGACCTAAATAGAACAGAATCCATAAGCCTAGCAGATTTAGGCGGAGATCCAGACTGTAAAACCTTACTTAACGTGGCTATTATAACGATTGAGGTTTCAATCTTGGAGGGTGTTTAGTGACGGCTGAGATTGCACTTGCACATATTATTGGAACAGTGATGCTCGTATTAGTCTTCATATCAGCCGCCCTCTTCTATCAGCAATACTACTCCTCACTGAAAATGGAGGCGCTATCTAGGCAACTTCGGGGGGCTGCTAATTATGTAGCATCAAATATGGCTGATTTAATTTCACTTTGCTTCATAAACCTAAGGGATCAATTTATTGTAAAAACCCTAGATTTACCGGAGAAAATTGGAGAAGAGCATTATAGCATAACCATTATTAAATCATTTGACCCAAATAATAATGAAGAAGCAATACTTGTTAGAGCATACCTAAATTCTAACCCGCATATTTATGGAGAGGCAATTTTACCCTTCGCAATGATTAATGTGTGGAATGGAACGGAGAGCATAAATCTAAACAATATTGTTCAGCCCAGACTCGTAGTCTCAAGTAGTACACCAAACTCCGTTATCTGGGCTTTGGCAAGAAACGGTAGCATAACAATCGGTTTAGGTGTTAAAATTGCGTGAGGAGGAAAGAGGGAGAAATGCACGTAAACTATGAATATGTTATGGCTGGAATAATTCTCCTCCTAATATTCTCGATTACAGGAGCCAATATAATGTCAGTAATAACGCATAGGCTCTCCAGAATGGAGCAGGAGACGGAGTATCCGCTAGCCGAGAGACTATTAGACATAATTCTCCTATCGCCCGGATACCCACCAGACTGGGGTGTAAGAAGCGAAGACCCATTAGCCTTTGGCCTAGCATCCACTAATGCTCTAAAAGATTACGTGCTTGACATAAGTAAAGTCTACAGATTAACTGAAAGCTCACCACATCATATCCCTCCAGGCATCGCAAGGGAACTAATGGGCTTAAGCAGCCGCTACAACTTTAATCTAACAATAGTGCCAGTCCTCCGAATAGAGATAGTTAACAAGACAGTTAACGCTAACTCAACATATGAGATAACGGTAACAAACTACAAAGGATTTAGAGTCCCAAATGTTAACGTGATGGCATACTATGTAAATAGGTCTCTTTCACCAACCTCACCGATATTCCTTCAATCTAATACAACAAGCACTTATGGCAATTGTACAATAACATTCGGTCTTATCCCCAACTATGTCCTTTTAATTTACATTAATCATCTTGAGGTGAAGGCGGCTAAAAGTTATCCTCCTGGGTTAGGTTTGAGGGTTGAGGGTAACTGCATAATAGAAAGCGATTATCCAATAATCGACTCAATAACTTATGCCACGGGAGTATATTCCTCAGCATATATTGAGACGGCATTCCGATATGTGGAGATCGATGGTATAACATATTATGTTAGGCTTGATATATGGTGGTGAAATATATAATGGATAATAATGGACAGATGAGAGTAATTGAGGCAATGATAGCATGTATCATACTCATATTCGGAATTTATGTGACATCCTACTTTTCAAATGTCTTTGTTATAGAGGGTGGAGGAGAACTAAGGGAAATTAGCGACTCCATTATTAGGGTGATTGAGAATCAAGGTCTAGTAAAAAGAGTTATTCAAGTAATAAAGAATAGCAGTGTTCTAGAAAGGGAGCGACTTAAGTCAGAGCTAAAATCCCTAGTCGAATCGCTTCTACCGCCCGAAACATATTATACGCTATCCATTAGCAGTGGGATAACAAGTCAAAGCTTCATCTCACTAACAAACATTGCCGAGATGAACGAGACATCGGTGGAGAAGATTTCACTACAAGAGGTATCTACACTATCATTTCCAGTAACAATAGTCCAGTATAAGGAGAGCAAGCTCGATGTGATCCTAATAATTGATAGGTCGGGCAGCATGAACGAGAAGGAACCCGGAGACCAGCGTGCAAAGATATATTATGCTAAGGAGGCTGCTAAGGCCTTCGTTGACTACATGAATGCTTCAAGGGACCGTGTAGGGCTGGTCTCATTCTCCGACTGGGCAACTCTTGACTGCGAATTAACAAGCGACTTCAATCTGGTCAAGAATAAAATATCTAATTTAGTTGCCAGTGGGTGGACGAATATGGGTGATGCCGTTAAAAAGGCAAATGATGAATTTGCAGCCCATAATAGAACGGACGCTATACTAGTAATTGTTTTCTTAACGGATGGTTTAGCGAACAGACCCTGCCCACACTATCCAAAACACGTTTATACAACATGCCCCTATGCGAAAAGTTATGTTCTAAATGAGACGCAAAGAGCGAAATCTAATGGCATCGTAATTTATACAATAGGATTGGGCGCTAACACACAAAGTTTCGATGAAGAGCTACTCAAAGAAATACAGACTAATGGATACTACTATGCTCCCTCAGGCACAAAGCTTAAGGAGATTTATGAGGCTATAGCTAAAGATCTCTTATCTCTAACATTCTCGGTTGATTACGACATTATTACAGTCACTTTAACCCTCGTGAGGCCGAAGTAATATGATGTGGGGGAATATTAGCAAGCCTAATATATGCCGAGATGTAAGAGGCCAGTTCCTGATACTTGTTAGTCTCGGCATAGTTATAATAATGGTGTGCCTATCACTAGCCATAGCCAATACAACAATATCTCCCCTAAACTTTCCAAAAACGAGATTTAGAGAGACGGCAATTCAGATATACATGAATTTTAGGCAGGCATTAGGCATAGCGCTTGCTGAAGTCACAAAAGAACTCAGCAATAGAGGGTACACAAACCTAAGCGAATATTCAGCGGCTGCGGATAAAGGCCGCAAAGTTCTAACGGAATGGCTTAAAATAATATACCTTAAATACTCAGGTCTAGGACTTAACTTAAATATTTCAGAGCCAATTTTTGAATGCAACTGGGGTTCAGCAGAAGGATACTCGATGGCTAAAGCGAATATATCAATAACTATATTATCCTATGGGCTATACAATTGGAGGAGCGCACTTATAATAGAGCTAAATTTAAGGGTGAGAGATGTAAGGATGAATGGAAATACGTCCTTACTTTTCTTTAAACTTGAAGATGAGCATAATGCTCCAGTAATCGGCTTAAACATAAATTCTATAAACATTACAGGTGTATCGGCGATCAAATCAGTTATATATCGTGGTAATGGAAACTATGAAGTAAACTGCAGTTTAAGCAATAGCCAGCCGGCCACAAGAAAAATAATTCTTCAAGATCCAAGTGGCATAATTGTTGGCGCACTCTTCTCCACAGAAATGAGCAATGTAAATGATACTCTTGGACCAACAGCGACAATAACGCTCTCTAAAACCAGATATCTGAAGAGCTGGACAAAGGTCATCAATATAACCGCATTAATCAATGATATTGGGAGGGGCTCGTCAAACATTGTGGCGGCAGAATGCTATATTAATAATCCTCAGGGAACAAATGTAACAATGATCCCTGAAGATGGAGCCTTTGACTCACCTCAAGAGAAAGTTTTTGCACAAATAAATGTGACCGGATGGGCTTTAGGTGCACATGTAGTTTATGTTAGGGGGAAGGATGCTGCTGGAAACTGGGGGGACTTTGCGAACATAACATTATGGTTGACATCAAGCGGGATTCACGTTAAAGAAATGAATATTTGGAAAGATAAAGATAGGGTGGGTAATTATATTCGCATCACCGTAAGCGTATTAGTTGTTGATCAGAATGAGAATCCTGTAAGAGACGTTAATGTTTTTGGAACGTGGATTTTAAGGAATAATCAGGGTAATGAGGTGTTAAGAGATGTAAGTGAGCGGACAAAGGGAAACGGTAGGGCAACATTTAGATATGATGTCCCCGCGAATATGCGTGGATCTTGCACCTTTACTATTCGCTCCCTCTTCCACAGAGATTATCCATATGATCCAGAAGCCGACGTAATAAAAGAGGTTTCAATAACATTGCCCTAAAAACTAAATTATTTTTCCTCATATAATCCGCAAATGTCGCCAATTTTATAAGGTTAATGGTGATATTTCATCAACATAATGGTGGTTGCTTATGGAAGCTGGGAGCTGGCTTAGTAGGGAATATTGGATTAGAGCAGCGCGTAGGGTGAGGCATAGAGTTTTTCTTAGTGCTGTTGGCAGGTTGAGGGCTGTTATGTTGTTTGTGGATTTCCCTAACGCTCCAGCTTCTAATGCTCCTGAGGGTTATAGAGATACTGAACCCTACTATAGGTGGTTTGCACCTGCCATTGACTGGTTTAAAGCTTCCTCATATGGTAGATTGGATCTTGAGATAACACCTATTCATAAATGGTATCGTATGAGTAAAGCGGATAGCGAATATGGATTTAAGAGGGATGTTTTCACAAGAAACCATCATATAGAATATATAAAGGAGGCTGTAAGCCTCGCAGATAATGATGTTGACTTCTCACAATATGACATAGTCTATATTGTTCCATCTAGAAACGCATTAAACATAACATATTCACCTACATTTATAGGTGGAAGGCACTGTCCAATAGTGGCGGATGGAAAGGAGATAGCGTATGTGGTGACATTTGGACGTGACATGTGGCGATGGGGATTTAAAGTACTAAATCATGAAACCGGGCATATACTTGGGTTACCGGATCTCTATGCTTTTAAACCTAAAATGGTTGGTTCTAGGCGTGACATACATTATTATGTTGGCGGATGGGATCTTATGGGCTGGATTAGCGGTCATGCACCTGACTTCTTCGCATGGAGTAAACTTAAGCTTGGATGGATTGATGAAAACCAAGTTGATGTAGCATTTGAAAAAGGCACAACAGAGTATCATTTAACACCAATAGAAATTTCCGGAGACACAAAAATGGTTATCATACCTAGTGGACCATATATGGCATATGTTGCGGAGAGCCGGAGACCAATAGTTAACGATGAGACAGCAATAGATAGTGGCCTATTAATCTACAAGGTTAATATAAGAATACGCTCAGGACGAGGGCCAATTAGGGTTATAGATGCTATTCCGGGCGAGGATAAAATGCCCAGTAGGGATCTTGATCACGCCTGCTTCGGTATAGGCGAAGGCAGAGTGGATACATTTGAGGATAAGAAGTCTGGAATAACCGTGAAAGTGATCAAACAGGATTATAATGAGGATGTTATTCAAGTAACTAGGGTGCTTAAAACCTAGTATTAGCTAATCGCCATTAAATTGCTAAGAATCACCAAGTGATCTTTTTACGCATCGCCCACTGTAAATAAGCCTTAAATCGTATCAGTGAGTAATATGGTCTATAGAAGAGAACCATTATCGGGGATAAATAGGCATTTTTTAAATCGTTTTTTCTAGGAGATAGCGCCCCAGCTGCAATTATCACTATAAACTCTATTAAAAAATAGAGGATAAGACTTAGGAGCATTATATAGAAGAATGTCTGCTGCAGAAACAATATTATATAAGCGAACCATCCCAAGCGTAGAAATAGGAGGATTATATCCATTAAAACCATATCATAAACGGCTAAAACTAGTATCAAATCGAATTTTCCACCAAAAAATATGTTCCGGTGCTTCCATAAACTCTCTATTTGACCTTTAGACCATCGTGTTCTCTGGCGCCTCCAATCTTTCCACCTCTCGGGTACAAAAGTCCACGATACCGCCTTATCAGCGAAGGCGAGCTTCTTACCTAGCTTCCTAACCTTTATTGTTATGTCAAAATCCTCAGTTATCGTATCCGCATCGTATTCACCCAAGCTTGAAACATGCTCCCTCCAGAATGCTCCGAATGCTCCTGATATAATAAGTAAGGTTTTTATTAATGCATTAAATCGTCTACCTAGCTCAAGTGAAACAAGGTATTCATATGCTTGTAATTTAACCAAAAGATTGTTTGAGCCATGCTCACCCCTTAAAACTCTAACGTTCCCTGAGACTGCGCTTACATTTGGGTCGCTTAGAGACTTAACAATCTCTCTTATAGCATTACGCTCAATTAGGGTATCGGCGTCAACAGTTATTATTACATCTCCAGTTGCAAATTTGAGTCCAAAGTTTAGGGCTCCAGCTTTTGAGCCGCTTGCAGTATCCCTGCGAAGGAGCTTTATCAACCCCTTCTTCGCGTATTGATAAGCTATTTCAAATGTTCTATCTGTAGAGCCGTCGTCAACAACTATTATCTCCTTATTTTCATAGTCGGTTTCTAAGGCGGACTCTATAGATCTGGCAATAATCTTCTCCTCGTTATGAGCAGGTATAATAATTGTTACTTTAGGTGAAAAGTTTGTTATCTCCCTTCTAGGCTTAAATCTACAGTATAGAGAATAGATAAAGAGTACTAGACATTTTCCAACAGACCGTATAAGATCAAATATTAGAAGCGACCAAAAAATTGAAATAAACTCTGAGAGAGTTAAACCTCTATACCACTCGATGAATCCATTAAGAAATGAGAATAATGGCGATAATATATCTATTGACACTGATAAAATTCACCTAAAAGATAAAATGAAAAATAATGGAACCAGTTTTTCATGGTTTCTTGATGGCATCATCCTCTACTCCGTGTGCCAGCCTTAAATTTAAGCGCCAGTGAGAGACGACTATATCCCTTCTTAGTCAATTTATACTGATAAATAGTCTTCAATGATGCCTCATCAATATCAAATATCCGTCCACATCCAAAGCACTTGAAGTTGAAGGTTGGTAGGCTGAAGAAGTGCCCATTAGAACATTTATAGAGTGAGCTAACTCTTCTATAATCTACACCCAGCTGCCTAAGCTTCTTCCCACATTTTGGGCAGACGAGTTCACCGCTGCTACTCTGGTAGCTGAATTTAAAGTCTAATCCGCCACAGTTCATATGCTCTAGGGCTTCGCCCTTAATTAGCTGGCCGCTTCCACATTGTGGACACTGTAATAGAAGGCTTGGTTTAAGTGAGCCGCAGAATGGGCATGCAACCGCCGAATGTAGTGGTTTAGATTCCGCGAAGCCAGCCTTAACAAGATCATCAAGTGTTGAGAGGAGCCCATCAAGCTGCATATGACTATTCTGTTCGAGCAACCACTCTATTTCATCGCCACTTAATGTTTCATGCACCGAGAACAAGTCAGCCAAATAGATAGCGGCTTCAACACTAATATTCTTTGGGAGACTTGCCTCCAGCGCAGCCTCTTCTATAGCCTTTATAAGCCTATTAAAATCCTCTTCATCCTTAACAATATAGTCTTTTGCGCCGCGCTTCATGGCTTCAACGGCTATTCTCTCATCGCCCTTTCCAGTTACAAATATGACTGGAGTGGCAATATTCATCTTCTTTAATCTCTCAAGGAAGTCAAGCCCTGTCATTCCCGGAAGCTTATAATCCAAAATTATTAGGTCAAAGTCTTCTTCACTAATCTTCTTTAAGCCCTCGAATCCGTCGCTAACCGTTATTAGTTCAAAGTTTATTCTACTCCTCTTCTCAAGTAAGTGTTTAAGAATTATTTGATCATCTTTCGTGTCCTCAACATATAATATTCTAAACCTGCCTAAGACCTCATCTATTCCCAAACTTTGCTTAGATGTTTCTGAAACAACCATTATTTTTCCCCTCCCTTATGTTGGTATTTCTGAGGTTTCAAGCCAGTAGCGCTTTATCTCCTCCATAACCTTCAAAAAGTCCTCGAATCTAACTGGCTTCACAATGTAGCTGTTACAGCCCAGCTTATACGCCATCTCAATATCTTCACTTCTATCCGAGGATGTGAATACTATGACTGGTAGAACCCTTAATCTCTCATCCCTTCTCAGCTCCTTTAAAACCTCAAAGCCATTAACCTTCGGCATCTTCAAATCCAGTAGGATTAAAGATGGTAGGGTGAAATCTTTATATTCACCTTCCCTTTTGAGGAGCTTCAGCGCCTCCTCTCCATCATTGATGATAATTACTCTCCCCATGATATTCACTTTATTCATCGCCCTCTTGGTTATTAGGGCATCATCCATGTTATCCTCAACGAGCAGAATAGTGTAGGATGAAGATACCCTTCTAATCATTACCCCTCACATCCTCCATACTCCCATACTTTTTAGGTATGGTGAAGCAGAATGTGCTCCCCTTACCAAAAACGCTTTCAGCCCAAATCCTTCCACCCCAACCCTCAACTATCTTCTTACATATAGCTAAGCCAGCACCTATTCCCTCATATTCCTCGCTTGGATGAAGTCTTTCAAAGAGGTTAAATAGTCTCCCAAGATGCTCCTCCCTAATCCCAATACCGTTATCCTTAACCCTGAAAAGATACTCATTAGGCATCTCTTCACATGAAACTTCAACCGTTGGAACCTCGGACTTATTAAATTTTAGCCCATTATCAATTAAGTTCGTGAAGAGCTGTTTAATCCAAACCCTCTGTATATAGAGAACTGGCAACCTGCTAATAATTATCTTAGCTCTTTTACTTTCAATTATAGGCTTAAAATCTTGAGTTATCTCGTCTAGCAGTTCATTCAAATCAACTCTCTCAATTTCCATAAACTTCCGCCCAACCCTAGAGAGCAAAAGGAGATCTTCAATAAACTCATTCATGCGAGTTGCAGCAGCATCAATCCTCTTTAAATACTCTAAACCTTCACCCTCAAGCTTATCACTATAGTCCTCAAGAAGGAATGATATAAAGGATCTTATCGCTCTTAAAGGAGCCTTTAAATCATGTGAGACAACATAAGTATAATTCTCCAAATCCCTATTTGACCGCTTAAGCTCCTCTTGGACTCTTTGTAGCTCCTCCACATGCTTCTTTAGCTCCATATATGCGTGTTCGAGCTTCTTTTCCATGAGTTTAAGATCCGTGATATCCCTTGAAATTCCAACTAAACCAATTATTTTTCTATTTTCATCCACTATTGGTATCTTTGTGGCACTGACCCATCGGATCTTTCCATCCTTAACTTTAACTTCCTCAATCTTTCCTATAAGTGGTTCACCAGTCTTCATTATCCTCTGCTCATCCTCATAGGCTTCACGTGCAAAGTCTGGATGATAAAAATCGAAATCTGTCTTACCAATGGCTTCCTCAGGACTTTTTAAACCCAACCTAATGGCTTTAGGCTTATTAATCCTAATAAATCTCGAGTTAACGTCTTTGAAGTATATGGCATCAGGTATGCTCTCCATTAATATATCAAACATCTTCTTTTCCTGAAGTAAATTGTCGATAATCTTTTTTCTTTCACTGATATCTCTGAGGGAGAGAATTATGCCGATAATGTTATTATTCGAGTCCCTTAAGAAATTCGCCGAGACTTCGACTGGAAATTTATGTCTACTTCTATCTGAGAAGATTACTTCGACTCCCCTTATCCCAGATTCGCTCTCTTTCAGTCTTTTGACTATATCTGAATATTCGCTTTCACTAATGAAGTCGAATATTGATTTACCTAAGATTTCACTAGCATCTTCACACTTGCATAGATCTAAATAGGCTTTATTGCAGTCAATTACTTTACCGCTTAAATCAGTAAGTACGGTGGCCTCCGGATGTAAATAAAAAATTACGCTGCTTCTGTCTTCTATTCCAGTAATAAGTGGGTTGGTATCAACTATGAGATTATTCACTTTAGCGGGCGGAGTATACGTATTAAACATATTATTTGCTTGCTCTTCAGTTCTTAGCGTCAAAGCTAATCCCTAAATACTTCTAAGAATAAAAACGCATAATAATGTTGAGAATAATAGAAATAGATTAAAAATATTGAAGAAAAATCTCTAGAAATGAGTTTTCTGAAGTGGTCTATGAAATTTACACTCATTAATTGGCTGATCCGCTAAAGTACTACGATATGGTCCTGAATAAAAAGAGGTTTTTATGAAAAGTTCTTAATAATGCATTTAACATTCTGTGAGATGTAATGGTGCTAAAATATTCTCAGAGGCATTATTGAGTTGAAAGAAATGAAGAAAAAATCTAAGGCTCTAATAAAACTGCTTGGTGCCATTATTAGCATGGTATTTTCATTTCTCATTCTTTATGGAAGATTCATAAATGGTGACTCCTTAGGAAATTATGGGCTACTAGGCGTTTTTTTAGCTGCACTATTTAGTCACTTAACGATTGTCGCCAGAGGCCTATTTATACCAATCTTCCTACCATTGACTGAAATATATAATCCAATTATTTTAGGGTTAACAGCGGGACTAGGAGGGGCGTTTGGCGAGATAGTTGCCTATTATTGGGGGTCAAGTATAAAAGAGATTTTTAACTCAAGTGAACGGAATAAAGCATCTTCATATAAGCGAATTGAGAAGTATGGTCTCTTAATGGCATTAATATTCGCTTCCTCACCGCTTCCCGATACACCGATAATGCTCTTGGCAGGTTCATTACATCTCCCACTTTGGAAACTAATATTAATTCAGATAATTGGGAAAACCACATTATATTCTGTTGGAGCAATAGTTGGCAGCATCATTTTCATGGAGTTGAAATCAGCTGTTGAGGAGATAATTATATCAACAATAATTCTCTTCGCATCAATAGCCCTATGTATAATAGTTTCTTGGAGCAAAAGTAGAGATATGCTCTTAAAGATTCTTGATAAAATTATGGGCAAATTTCGCTTAAAATCAATTTATATATAAGCCTGAAGGAATCTTATTTTAGCGAATTAACGGAATGGGCGCTGTTTATGGTCTTAAAAATCTTTAACACAATGGGCATGCAGAAGGAAGAATTCATGCCTTTACGTGAAGGTGAAGTCCGTATATATGTTTGTGGTCCAACAGTATATGATTTCATCCATGTTGGAAATGCAAGGGCATTCGTTGTTGCAGATGTTGTACGTAGATACCTTGAATATAAAGGTTTTAGAGTTATACTTGTGAGTAACATAACTGATGTAGATGATAAAATAATTAGACGTGCTCAGGAAACAGGAATGAGCCTACAGCAGATAAGCGAATTATATAGTGAAGTGTACTTTGAAGATATATCCGCATTAAATATAAAGAAACCGGATGTTAATCCAAGGGCAACACAGCACATATCCGAAATGATAGAAGCTATTCAGAAGCTTATTGAGAGGGGATACGCCTATCAAGTTGATGGAGACGTATACTTTGACATAACAAAGTTTGAGGATTATGGTAAGCTATCTGGAAACAAGATGGAAGCCCTAGAAATGGGCGCTAGAATAGAGATAAATCCGAAAAAGAGGAATCCAGCGGACTTCGCATTATGGAAGGCTCAGAAGGAGGGGGAGCCAGGCTGGCATAGCCCATGGGGCTGGGGTAGACCAGGCTGGCATATTGAGTGCTCAACAATGGCAATGAAGTATTTGGGTGAAACCTTTGACATCCATATGGGAGGTAAAGATTTAATTTTCCCACACCATGAGAATGAGATAGCTCAAGCTGAAGCCCTAACTGGAAAAACATTTGCCAGATATTGGATGCATAATGAGTGGCTTACTGTTGAGGGGCAGAAGATGTCAAAATCTCTTGGAAACTTTGTTACCGTTAGGGATGCTTTAAAAATCTATGATCCGCAAGTATTAAGGTTCTTCCTGATATCCGCCCATTATAGGAGCCCGCTTGACTTCAACAAGGAAAACCTCAGGATTGCAGAAAATAACCTTAAGAAGATTATTAATGCCGTGGAGAGACTTTTTTCACTGAGAGAAAGATCCGAAAGAACGCAAGCCGAAGAGAATCTCCTGGAGGAAGTGCGGAGGGCTGAAAGAGAATTTGAGAATGCAATGGACGATGACTTCAACACACCACTAGCCATTTCAGCAATATTTGCCATTGTTAAAGCCATAAATAACTATGCTGACAGAAATGCTGAGATCGAATCCTCAGCTAAGAAGGAGGTCTATAATAAACTTAGCACTCTCATGGAGATTTTAGGTATAGAACTTCAGTTTAAGAAAAAAGAGGTTGCTGCGAACCTAGAGACCATACTAAACGGATTAGTGAACTTACTCCTCGAAATAAGGCAAGAAATGAGGGAAAGAAGGGAATGGGAGATATCGGATAAAATAAGAGAGGAGATGCGGAAACTCGGCTTCATCATCGAAGATGCACCCGGGAAAACAAAGTGGAAACATGCTAATTTTGAGTTTTCTTCAGATAAGTCCTCACCGAATACTAAAAGTGATAATTAACCCTGTCTGGAACGTAACTTTTTTAAGTTAAATTATTACTCTTATATTAAAAATGGTGTATAAAATTTGAATAAAACTGTATGGGGAAAAATCGCAGCCTTATTAATGTTAGCTTTTCTCTTCGCAACAGTACCTGAAGCATTTAGTATCATGCCAAACGAGAATACGGAGCATGTTTACTACGGTTATGTTCCACCATCAACAAATATTCCGGCTAACGTTGATGAGCTAATAAATGGAACAATGGTTGTGACGCCTGTTCCACCTGGAGTGGCGATTTTGGATGTTGTTGGTTTTGAGGATGGTACTCATTTTGAGATCTGGAATATTTACACGAATACACTGCTATACTCTGATACTATAAATAGGTTTGAGAGGAAATTCTACTTCCTAGAGTATGGACTATTCTTTAAAGTAATATCAACAAGAAGGATTGGCGTAATGCTCTCAGGAGGATTCTACGCCTATGATCCTGGAGGGGTAGGCTGGTTTATTGGAGGGTTCAGCACATTCTATCCAACGGTAACCGGAGGCTTTAGGGGCAGAGAATTCATATTCATGCCAGCAGCAGCTTCACATTCCAGCTCGTATTCAAAGCAAAGAATAGGGTACAACTTCTTCTTAACAGCTCTAGAGAATTGTGAATGGGAAGTCTCAGATGTTGTGGGGCGATGGTCTGGTAGTGGCAGTCTAAGTCCGCGTGCGTCGCATACTATTGTTCTACGCACTAGAAAGAATTTTCTTGGGTATGAGGGTGGTGCTGGACAGAATATAGTTTATCATCTCACATCCACTGGTGATGTAATGGTTTGCTCAAGTGCTCTAGGCGATTTTGTGGCTGTTCCAGCTGTTACTGGCGGCTACGCTGGAAAACTATTCTATACCCCGCTAACATTAACCCTTGAGGATGAGGCTCGGGCTGCAATATTTATTGTTTTACCTCTTGAGCCTGGTAAGGTTACTGTTTATGATGATTCATTAAATGTTATAGCTGAGAGGACGTTTACTGAGAGTGAGGTTGAGAACGGGGAATACTGGGCGTACACATTAGCGGTTAATGAGTCTGGAAGATTTAAGCTTATAGTTAAGAGTGAGGGGAACATATGCTTCATGGTTGGGCAGACGGAGGGTCAAGCGCTTCTAGAGTTCCTCGGGGATGATATTACTTTTATTGGTGCTAGGCCTAATCAGGAGATAAGGTTTTATGCTCCGACGATGGCTATTCTATTCGCGCCTGATGATTTGACGGCTATGATAGATGGGAATACTGTGCAGATGAGGAAGGATGAGTTCCGACTAATGGAGTCCGGACCACACACGGTGAAAGCAAACAAACACATCATAATACAGATATTGGCTTCTGGAAGCGCATGGGACGATTGGGGAAGCTACCTAATAGAACCACTAGACCTTGATGCAACATACAATATCCCAGAGAAATTCCTAGAAAAAGCACAGGATATTATGACAATAATATTGACATACGTAGCGCCAGCAGCTATTGTAGCGGCGGTTGCAGTATTCTTCCTTTTGAGATTGAGACGATACAGGGGTAAAAAATCTCTTCGCGCCTAAATATACCACTCACTCTAATTTTTTAATTAATATCAAAAACTTTGAAGGAAAATGATTAATTAAAAAGTGCATCTAGCAAAATTGGGAAAAGAAAAGTGGAAACTACTTCTTTTTTGAGAGCCACCATTGTAGGTATTCCTTTCTCATCTTTTTACGTTCATCTTCATCTTGCCTATAAGATTCTCTAGTTTTTTCTTTAATTTCGAAAAGCTCTTGATATGTAAGTGATAATCCGCAGCTACGGCAAACATAATGTTTTGTACGACTTATATAAAGCATTTCACCTCCACATTCAGGACAGTAAGGCATATCTAACCCTTCAACCAAAGAAATAAAGGCATGAACAAAAAGAAATACCTTTTGGTTAAATCTTTTACGCATGCTTAAGTTACTTCTTGGTTAAGTGCTCTATGATGGTTGCCGCAATATAATAATACGCTGGCTTCGGCGCATAGGATTCATTAAAGATTAAAGCCGCGCCATAACCGCTGAAATAGCCCGGTATCCAAGAATATTTGTCTGTGAAACCCCCACATCATGAAAGCTTTACAGTTATCTGCGGATAGGCATACTTTGAGGATATCGCGGTATATCTCCGCTTGCCTAATAAAGTCTTCCCATTTAGCGGGCATTCTAATTCTGACGTCCATCTCGGTTATGTGAACCTCTAAACCTAGGTCATTTAGGCGTTTAATGTTAGCCGCTACTTCCTGCGGGTTTGGCGGATTCTCTAGGCTTATATGCATCTGTAAACCAACGCCATGTATTGGAACGCCCTTCTCCAGAAGCCCCTTAACAAGATTATATATGGCGTCGGATTTTGCATTTAAACCTTCAGCGCCGTAGTCGTTGTAAAAGAGTAGGGCTTGCGGGTCTGCTTCATGCGCCCACCTAAAAGCCATCTCAATATATTCTGGACCAATATTCCTCAGCCAAACAGTATCCCTTAATGTTCCATCGTCAGCTATAGCCTCATTAACCACATCCCATGCATATATTCTTCCCCTATAATGTCCCACGACAGTCATTATATGCTCACACAGAATATTTATCCACTCCTCATGAGTATAATTTCCCTGAGTAATCCATTCAGGGAGTTGCTGATGCCAGATAAGCGTATGCCCGCGAACCTTCATCCTATTAGACTCAGCAGAGCTAATTATATAGTCCGCGTCGCTAAAAGAATACACATTTGGCTGTGGATGAATTAGACCGAACTTTAATGCATTCTCGGTTGTTAATATGTTAAATTCCTGCTTAAGTATGCGGGTGTAGTCCGGTATATCAAGGAGACTACGCTCTACAGCAGTGCCAATATAAATCCCGCACTTCTCAGCAATGCTTCTTAGTGGCGGTATCGCCATCTTAACTACCGCAATCTCTCTCTTAAGTTCTAAAATTTGGTCATATAATTCTTTTACTCCCATCTCAATCATCACCCCTCTAATAAAAAACCAGCAACCAAGCCAATAACTAAGCTAATTATTGCCCCATAAAGTAGCATCCTCCTCATCAACTACATCCCCATTCCCTAGGATACTAAAATAAATCTTTTTAAGAGGAAGACTGAAATAAGTTTTTTAGACTCGCCGGGGTGGCAGAGTGGAAATGCGCTGGACTCGAGATCCAGTGCCCCTTTACGGGGCGCATGGGTTCGAATCCCATCCCCGGCGCCAAAATTTGCTGCTTTCCTGAAAAAAGGATTAAAACAGGCTCTGTTTTAGGGGTTATGTTCTGCTGGTTTGGGACTGTCCCGGGACGGTCCTGGAGCCATCCTATCTGGCCTATTAGGAGGTTTTCGAGGTATTGGTTTACACCCATTCCTGCCTCTCGTGCTTTAGCCTTCAGGAGATCATAAACTTCTTTCTTCAGGGTTAAGCCAACCATACCGGGCTTAGGCATTAGGATCGCCTCCTCAAGCATGTATATTATTGCCCAGCTCACCCTCAGGGTCATAAAAAACTAAACCTAATCGGCTTATAACCGGCTTTTTCCGCATCCGGACCCCGCTAACGCTAAAAGTTAAGACTCAGCGCTACTTAAAGCCTTCCTATAAATGGCTTATAGACTCTTTTTCCGGGGGCATAGGGTTCTCAGTCGGCTGGAAACCGCTTGGGTTACCCTAGAAATCTAGGGTTACTTTGTTAGCTGACTACAGTTGTCGGTTCACGGAAAAATTTTTCCATGGTGCATTCAATTGTAGTAGGCTTATTATTCAGTCTTCATCCGGCGCGCTTATTCCATCTAGAACTAGGGGTTTCCTGACCTAGAAGTTTGGGGTCATTACGATAGCCTTTTCCACTAGGACTTAGACCTCCTATTTTCTAGAACTCGGAAAATCTAATTCTTAATGTAGTTTTTAGACATTTGAGTAAAACAGTGACTTTAGCGTAAAACATAAATCATTAATTATTAATAATCGCGCAGTAACGATTGGAATAATAGTTCATACTGACTGCATAATCTCAGGGCATGATCCCGGTGTAACAACTCTGTTAACCTCTAAAAATGGAAAGATACTTCCAAGAATAGACCCTGACGCGAATATAGCGAAAATCCTAAAATTAAGATAAATTTCTATTCTTACTTTTTTAACTCTTTTTCTTTCCGACTTCTTCATTTAAGTCTGAGAGTTTGCAGAATCTTTGAAAAACGCCATTTTATGGGGTTAGCTCATTAGTATGGATGGTATTTTTATGAATAACCATGTGTAAATTGAGATTAAGAGCATGATTATAGAAATGAGGATGAATGCATAATCTCTTCCACTCATCTTCAGTGTATATATGTTTGTTCTTTTCTTTGATGCCCCCCAAGCTCTGGACTCCATTGCTTCCGCCATCTCTAAGCTTCTCCTTATGGCGTTTACTATTAACGGTATTAGAATTGGTATATAGTTTCTTATTCTCTTAATGAAGTTTCCGCCTTCAAGTTCAAGTCCACGAGACCTCTGGGCATCTATTATTGTTTGTGCCTCCTCGGCTAGAACTGGAACAAATCTTATCGCCGTTATGAATGCAAAACAAAATTCATAGGGGACCCCTATCTGCTCTAGGGATAACCCAAGCATATCTGGCGAGGTTGTTAGGAAGAATATCGAGAATGATTCAACTAAGACAATGAATCGTAGGGTCATGGCTAAAGCATACTCCATGATTGATCCAAGTGATTGCTGACCACTATAAAAATAAAGCGAAAGAATATTCATTGCAAAAATTATTATAGCGAAGAAAATTGAGCCCCTGATTAAACGGAGCCATTCCCTCTTAACCTTTGCAATTATAACTAGGGGGATCTGTAGAAGGAATATTATTAAAAGTGGGAGAATCTGATTAAATAAGACAGATATGACAAATAGAACACACACATAAATGAACTTAGCCCTAGGATCAATCTTATGTATGGGTGACGAAATATTCCTAAATTTTAAGCCGTCAAAAACGCTCATTTACTAACTCCACCACTAAGCCTCTCAAGAATTAAGCGCTTAGCCTCATAAATGTTTATAACGTTACTTGGGAAGCCAAAGTCGTTAAGTCTTAAGAAGACTTGTGTTATTTCGGGTAACACCAAAGAGGATCTATTGATCAACTCGGGATCTGTCAATATTTTCTTTGCTTCACCATCAGCAATTATTTTGCCATTCGCCATTAGAACAACTCTCGGTTCACATTCAACAACGAATTCTATGTCATGAGTCACTATTATCACGGTTTTGCCCTGCTGGTTCATCTGAATTATAAACTGTCGGAGTCTCTCTTTTTGATAATTGTCCTGACCTATAGTTGGCTCATCAAGTATTAGGATCTTAGGATCCCATGCTAGAACAGAGGCTAAAGCTACTCTCTTTCTTTCACCCCCGCTTAGCATGAAAGGTGAGGTTTTTCGGTATTGTGTTAAGTCTAGGAGGTTCAGTGCCCAATCAACTCTCTCCGAAATAACCCTCTCATCAAAACCGAAATTCTTAAGTGCGAAGAAAATTTCATCCTCAACCGTTTCGCTAAATAGCTGATGGTCCGGGTTCTGGAAGACGAAGCCGACCTTTCTAGATAGGGTTGCCACGCTCACATTTCTTGTGTCAATCCCATCAATTAGAACTCTGCCTTTAGTTGGTTTAAGTAAGCCATTAAAGTGCTTAACTAATGTTGTCTTTCCAGCGCCATTCTGTCCCATTATAGCAACAAACTCTCCATCCTCAACCCTTAGAGAAACACCCTTAAGGGCTTCAACACCATTAGGATAAGTAAAATAAACATTCTCAACCTCTATCAGAGATAAGCACCCCCTCTATTAGCTTAGAGGCTTCTTCCGGACTTAATGGAACCCCGCCTATATCAACACTATCTTCTCTTAGCAAAAAATATAATTTAACGACTTTAGGTATGCCGATACCAATAAGCCTAATCTTCTCATCAAGAAAAGCCCTCCTAGGCTCATCATCTAAAACTATATGTCCATCCTTCATCACGATCACGCGGTTAGCATACCTTGCTGCTAAATCCAACCTATGCTCAATAAGGATTACTGTTATCTTTAAATCCCTACTCAGCTGATGGACTGTTTCCAGAATATTTTTTGCACTTAAAGGATCGAGAAATGAGGTTGGCTCATCAAGAACGATAATTTCAGGTTGCATTGCCAGTACAGAGGCTATGGCAACTCTCTGCTGTTGACCGCCTGACAATTCAAACGGCGCTTTATCCTTTAAATCATATATTCCAGTAACTTTAAGAGCCCAGTTAACCCTCCTGCGGATCTCATCCCTGGGAAGCCCCAGATTCTCTAGCCCAAAAGCCACATCCTTCTCAACTGTTAAAGCGAAGAGCTGATTTTCAGGGTTCTGAAAGACCATCCCTACATGCTGCGCCATCTTATAGATTGGATGTTCAGATGGCTTTAAGCCAGCGACAATTATTTCACCCTCAAGCTTACCACCATAAAAGTGTGGTATAAGCCCATTAAGACATCTGCAAAGCGTTGTCTTCCCACATCCACTCGGTCCAGTTAAAAGAACAAATTCTCCCCTCCCTATACTAAGGTTTACACTCTCAAAGGCAGGCTTCTCGGTAAATGGATAAATATATGTTAGGTTTCTAGTTTCAATTATTGCCAACGTCTAGTTGCACCTTAGCTATTCTCATTCAGAGAGTTATACTTAAAATTAGCGTGATAAATTAAGATAATGTTTGAATAATTTAGAAGTGTTTATATGTAAAATTCAGTAGAAAATTTTTTAGGCTCTCTTTAATAAGAAAGCGATGGTAATCTCCTTTGAGAATAAAGTGGGAGAACAGTGTACTAATAGAGCATAAAGAGACTAAGATTGCTCTAGACCCGCAATATAAGAGTGTAAGTTGTAGAGCCGCTTTTATAACACATGCACATATGGATCATTCACGAGCATTCAGGGTCAACCACATACTTAAGTTCTCTTCCGAAGAAACGAGGAACCTTGTATCTATAGACGGCGTTAAAGTAGATAGATGGCAGCCCATAACATTAAAGACAAGAACAGCGATAGATGATTTTGAAATAATACCGCATTCATCAGGACACGTACTGGGATCCTACGAGTTTGAGATATCTACACCAGAAGGAACAATTTTATTCACTGGAGACTTGAATACTAAAGATGCAAGGACCGTTGAACCAGCTAAGCCTGTTAAATGTGATGTTTTAATAATTGAGTCAACATTCGGCTCCCCGCATTTTGTTTTTCCATCAGACGATATTATTATCAGAGATATGGTGGAGTGGGCGAACAAGATTCTGGGAGAGGATAAAATCCCGGTCTTTCAGACGGATCCCCTTGGTAATGCGCAGGAGATAATACGGATATTTAATGAGAACACGGATTTACCAGTTATTACACACTGGAAGATTACGAAAACTAATAGAGTATATGAATCATATGGGCATAGGATGGAATATATTGATATGGAAACAGAGGATGCTAAGGAATTAATCTCGCAGCGGAATGCTGTAATTATTGTACCTAAAAATTTAGATTTATCCTCTAACCCAAAGTATGTTTCAGCCTTGGTCTCTGGGTGGGCGCTGAGATTTAGACGTAAATCCTTTCCCCTAAGTGATCATGCGGATTTTCCGAGTCTAATAAAGTTTGCTAGTGAATGTAATCCTAAGCTAGTCTTAACCTACCATGGGGGGAGACTGAATGATATTTTAGCGAAGTTTATTGAGAAGAAACTTAATGTGAGAGCTTATCCAATAGATCTCATACCAACTATATTTTCAATAAAATAGTCAGCGAATTCATTGAATTATGGGAAGTTTTATTAGAAGCATAGATGAGCATTTTCGCTTGGAGGCTATAAATTGATTAAACCAGTCACATTTAAGAATGAGGGACAGCAGATAGTTGGAATTCTTCATATGCCTGACAATATTAAACCCGGCGAAAAGTTTCCAGGAGTAGTAATGTTCCATGGTTTCACTGGAAATAAAACTGAAGCCCATAGACTATTTGTTAAGGTAGCTAAGAGCCTATCTGAATCCGGGTTTATTGTTCTCCGCTTCGACTTTAGAGGATCAGGTGATAGTGATGGTGAGTTTGAAGATACAACATTGCCGGGTGAGGTGAGTGATGCTGAGAGAGCCTTAACATTCCTTTTAAGGAGGAGGAATACTGATAGGGAAAGGGTGGGTGTAATAGGCTTAAGCATGGGTGGAAGGGTTGCGGCGATACTTGCCTCAAAAGATGAGCGGATTAAGTTTGCAATTCTATATTCACCAGCCCTAGGACCATTAAGAAATGCGCTTCTTTCACGGATGAATAGAGAAAACCTGGATAAGCTTGATTCTGGCGAACTTATTGAACTTTGGGCTGGATGGTACTTGAGGAAAGCTTTCTTTGATACTGTTGACTATATTGTTCCATTAGATATTATGGATAGAATTAAGGTGCCAACTTTAATTATACATGGCGATAAAGATGAAGTCATACCTATAGAATTGTCTATTAGAGGCTATGAAATCATTAAAGGATTAAATGAGAGAAATGAACTCTACATAGTTAAGGGTGGTGATCACGTTTTTTCTAAGAAAGAGCATATGATGGAGGTAATAAAGAAGACAATTGAATGGATTAGATCATTAAATCTTAATGGATTCTAAAGACTGTGAAGACATCTACTGGCGCGGGCAGTGTTTAAGTTTCTCTCTAAGTATTTTTATTGCGTATTTAAAGGCAGTCTCTAAGTCTCCTGTACCATTAACACCAGCTGATGTTGAATGCCCCCCACCCATACCATTAAGAAATTCTCCTAGCGGATTCGCTAAATCCCTGCCCAGATGTATTCCAGTCTTGTTATAGAATTCATTATCGGATCTCATGCTGATTGATATTTCATTCCTTTCCTGCGAACCTACAATAGCCAAATTCGCTCCAACATCTATAAGGGCTCTTGCAGCTGAGGATTGGAAGGATCCAACATGTGAAAAGACAACTATCCAACCATATATTCTCATAAGTCTCATTCTTCCGCAGGCCTTAAGTCTTGCTATGCGCTCTGATAGATCCATTGGTGCTGTTAAAATCTGCAAGATCTCTTGCGGTTTGACACCTAAATCTACCAAATCTGCAATAGTCTTAAATGTTGAGCCGTCTGCTAAAATGAAGTGTTTTGTATCGAATGCTATGCCCAAAAACAATGCTTCAGCAGCATCCTTTGGGGGCTTCAAATTAGCCTCCCTAAAGAGACTATAAACAATTTCACAGGTTGATGAAAGTTCTTCTCGGCATATATATAAAGTAGCAATCTTCTTAGTCTCGGGATGCGGTGCATGATGGTCTATCACTATTATAGGTGAGGATATATTGCGTATATTCTCGCTCCACTCCCCGAACTGCTGTATTGTATTTGTGTCTATCATAAATATTATGTCAGCCCTATTGAAGTCAGGTTCATCATTAATAACATCCATAGGGAGTCGCTCTAAAATTGCCTTTGATACCTTACTAACGCTTTCCGGAGAGGCAACCTGAATCTCAATTTCAGGTTTAAAATATTTTAGCAATTTAGAAAGCGCGTATGATGAGCATATGGCATCCGGATCAGCATTCTGATGACATAATATAAGAGCAAACCTTGCTCTCCTCTCCTCAAGAATACTCGTTATTTTGTGAAAAAGCCCATTCATTTTATTTCAGCTCAAATATTCGCTTCATTTCTCGCCTGAGATCGAATATTCTCTAGGTATCTTTCAATTGCATCAAAAGCCGCCTTCAATGAGTCCTTAGCAATCTCCTCCGCATTAGCTTTCCTATAAATAGGTGAGAGCTCTATTTCAATCTCGATGTCAACATTAAGTGTTTCCATACTCTCTACATCAACTGAGACTGATAGATCGGATATATATTCGCTAGGAACTTTGGACATAATATATTTTCGGGCAGCATCCTCAGCTATCTCACAAATTTTCTCTATCTCCTCATAGGATAGGTCGGATATTGGGCGCTTACTCAAGCGAGACCCCTATTACTATGTTATTCGGATGACGTTGGTGATAATGGGCGTAAATCTTTCTGAAGCTTTTCCTGAAGCTCCCTTATCTGGCTTCTAAGTCTCTCCTCCTGTTTTGTGAGAACAGAAACTCTCATGCTTACGAGTTCTTTTCTCTCATTGAGTTCGCTAATAACCTTAGATTTCTCAGTCCTTATAAGCAGAGAACCTATCGACTTATATATGACAGTATCATCGGAAACCTTCTCAAGCTCGCTTAATGCCCTATCAATTTCTAGGAGTTCCAGGTCAAGTTGCTGCTTTTGCGTTAAAATAGTTTGGAGTGTTTCCTGTAGCTGCTGTAGTCTGAGTAGTCTCTCCTGGACAGCTGGTGGAAGCTTTGTTTCCTCACTCATATTATGATCACCATTCAGCTTTCCCTCTCACCGATTAATATGAGATTATTACAATTAAAGGTTTTCCAAGATGCCGTCTAACTTATCTTCATGCGAGATTCGAGAAGGAACTGTACGGTATCACATTTCCAAATGGTTGCATAACGCTACTTTTCTCCATACCGTATCTGGAAAGAGGTTTAGTCAGGTGCCGCTCAGATCTCGGTGGCGCAACATATAACCCCGCTTTGAGAGGTCTTTCAACTTTAATTGCTGTCTTCATAACGTTTATTCCATGGAAGCCGCATTTATAACATTCAAATCCCTTGCCTCTACCAATAGACTTCATCCTTTTGCCGCAAACTGGGCAGAGGGGATTTTGGAAAACAATCTTCTCAGCAAGACTAATAATTCTGATTTTTTCAACATTTACTGTTTTTGGTATTCTTTTAGAAGGAGGTCGAACGCCACCGTAAACCTCCACTAAATCACCCTCAATAAGAAGGCTGGCTACTCTACGTAAGTTACCGCTCTGCTCGTAAACCGCGCAATCTATGACGCTGCTTTCATCCTGAATCTGGAATATTACATGTCCCCCCGGGATAATAGCTGGATTGCCAATAACCCTCCCTTGAACTATAACTGGATTATATGGCTTAGCATCCCTTACTGACAAAATCCTCCTTAAATGGGCATCTGTTCCATGATTAGTTCTGAAGATAATCCAGCGTTCTATAGGCTCATAAGAGCGGATCATCCCATGCGCAAGCCTAACGGCTTCAGGACTCTCACCCCTAATACCATAGAGAATCGGATCCGGTCCCCTAGGCGTTATTAATATTCTGCCGGTTTCAGGATCAACATTATTAAATGTTAAATTCCCCATTCTCTTATCCATCTCTATAACCGATGAGACATCGATTTTTCTAGGGGTTCCCCAATTCTCTCGCCTTCTATAGGCTATTAATTCAAATGTATGGTCACCCGCCAAAGTTTCGCCAATTGCTGCTAAACCACCAATTATTCCACGCCTCATTTTATAGCCGATGGCTTCAGCCTTAAACTTCTTAATTAATCTCAAAGCATCCCTCATTTTTACAATCCCTTGAATTGCTTCTATGGCGAATTTCTTAATTTCTTCAGGTACATCTCCTTTAAGAAAGACAGCGCCTGGGTCTGTTCCCTTATAGCTTAGATCAGAATTCTCTTCGATAGTCTCAATTACGCACTCTTTAATATCATCATATAAATCATTTTCACACTCGATTCTAAGACAGAGAGCTCCATTTCCACGGGTCTTCCATGGAACATTAGGGTTTAATCTAATAAGGTTTGGATAATCTATAAATTGAACACCCATCTTATACATTTTCTCAATTATTAGGGCTGCAATATAGGTTGTGCATCCAATTCTAGGCGAGTCAGTATCATCGAAGCCCACATGTAATTTCATTATCCACACCGGGTAAACTTGATATACTCTTCAGGGAATAGAGAGGTAACATTAATATTTACTTTCCAAAAATATTTTTATTGCCGGATGAAGAAAAGGCATTTAATTGAGTTGATGATATATCAGAGTTAAACTGACGGCAAAAACTTTCTCATAGCACTCTCAATGGCAATCTTGAAACTAAGAATAATATATTTTCAAATGTGCCTAGAACATTGGCTGCATGGAATTACCCACTTCTGTAAGTTTGTTCTCTGAAAGTCAACTATTCTCTCTTCATTTCCTCAATAACTATCATCGTTAATGTTGATCTAACTTTATTTAATCTACGTATCCGCCATGTGACGATATCTTTAAGTTTCTCCATTGTTTCAGCCCTAACCTTGGCCACTATGTCATAAACTCCGTAGACGCTATATGCCTCCTCAACCCCCTCAACTTTTCTCAGCTCATTTAAAACTTCTCCCTCGGAACCTATTTCCGCATTTATTAAGACAAACGCTATCGGCATTTCAATCCCTCAACAATTAATATAACTTAAATGCTTAAAAAATCTTTTTAAATTTTTTATCTAGAAGATGTCTTGGTGAGAATTATGGCTGAAAACATGATAACAGCGAGGGAAATGCGCGCTTTAGATGTTAACGCAGAATATTTCGGTATATCTAGGCTACAACTTATGGAAAACGCTGGAAGAAGCGTTGCCATGGAGATAGCATCACGTTTTAATCCTAAAGAAACGAAGGTTGTCGTATTTTGCGGATTAGGTGGAAACGGCGGGGACGGTTTTGTTGCCGCTAGACATTTAGCATGCCTAGGTTTTAATGTTCATGTTATACTTGCTGGTAAACCCTCCGAGATAGGCGTCGAAGAGGCTAGAAGAAACTGGGCTGCCTTGAAATTCTTGCGTAAATCGATAGTTTTACATGAAGTCTATGATTCATCGCTTATCCCAAATATTAGGGCTGATGTAGTTGTTGACGCCCTCCTCGGAATAGGGCTGAAGTCTCCTCCGCGACCACCAATAGCACAACTAATAAGAACAATCAACGAATTAGAGGCTTTCCGCGTCGCTGTGGATGTTCCAAGCGGATTAGACTCTGACACAGGCACAGTTTTAGGTGAGGCAGTGAAAGCACATTTAACAATCACATTCCATAAGGTTAAACCCGGATTATTGAAGGCGAAAGAATATGTTGGCGAACTAGTCGTTAAGCAGATTGGAATCCCAAAGGAAATCGAAAGTTTTGCCGGTCCAGGGGATGTTTTGATGGTTGTGAAGCCTAGGTATTCGGAAGCCCATAAAGGAGACTTTGGTAGATTGCTCATTGTTGGTGGAAGCGAAACATTTAGTGGAGCGCCTACACTAGCAGCCCTGGCAGCTCTAAGAACTGGAGTAGACCTTGTTTATATTGCTGCTCCACGTGAAACTGCATACTCAATCTCTTCAATATCCCCTAATCTTATAACGCTTAAGCTTGAGGGCGAACATCTGAGCATGCGAAATATGCCAGTAATAAGAAGTTACATTGAGAGGGTAACGGCGGTGGCTATAGGCCCAGGTTTAGGATTACATAAGGAGACACAGGAGGCAGTTGGCGAGATAATAAAGGTTGCTGAGGAGCGGCGAATCCCGATTCTATTAGATGCTGATGGATTAAAGGCTTTTGCCGGATTTAAACGTAAATTAAAAACACCAGCTGTCCTCACACCGCACTCCGGTGAATATGCTATTTTAACTGGTGAGAAGCTGCCAGATGATTTAGAAGAGAGAGGTAACCACGTAAAAAAGACTGCGGAGAGCGTTAATGCCACGATCTTACTGAAATCTCATGTTGACGTGATCTCGGATGGTTCTAAGGTCAAATTTAATTTTACTGGAAACCCCGGAATGACCGTTGGTGGAACAGGAGATGTTCTTTCCGGAATCGTGGCGGCATTTCTATCTCAGGGTGTAGATCCATTTGAAGCTGCTGTGGCTGGAGCATTCATTAATGGTGCTGCTGGAGACTTTGTGAGAGCTGAGAAGGGGTATCATATGGTTGCTACGGATTTAATAGATTGGATACCTAAAGTTATTGATGATCCCATGAGCCACATTAAAATTAGGGCTTAGGAATAAAGGAGGGTATATTATGAAAATAGATTTCTTACTACCATTATCCCTATTCCTCATAGTTACGCTATCCCTTTTGCTTAGCGAAAAGATTGAGAAGAAGATAAAAATGATTTTAGGGGAGAAGAAACTTGGTACACGTGAAATATTTTTAATGGTTATATCCATGAGCATAATGGTTTCCCTAATAATTCTGTTGCCGACATACTGGATACAAATACTTTTTATAATAGCATTCTCCTATATGTTGCTAATATTTACATATCTGCTTTTAGGTAAATGGTTTCTAGCAATTATTCCACCAGCGATTTTTGTAGCATCATATTTGCTAATCTATACGATGATGGAAGATATTCTCATTGTAAATACTGTTATAAGTATTTTTACAGCTTTTTTCGCCGTAATGATCATCACTTATATGAACTCCCTTTTCTCATGGAGAATAACTGTTCTTTTCGCTGTACTATTGACGGTGATGGATGTAATTCAAGTTTTCTTAACTACTCACATGATTGAAGCTGCAAATAAAATGATTACTTTAAGATTACCCGTAGCCATGATCCTCCCAACATTTCCATTGATGGGATATATGGTATTAGGTTTAGGCGACGTATTCCTTTCAGGTCTCCTATCAACTCAGGCAGCATATAAGTATGGTCGGAGAGCGGGTTTTCTGATAGCGGCATCTATAAGTCTTGCCCTATTCATCTTTGAAGCGCTGATATTTAACTTAGAGATTGAACTTAGGGGCTTTCCAGCAACCATAATAGTTCTTTTAGGCTGCCTTCTAGGGTTAGGTATCCATAACATAGAAAAGAGATTAACAAAATGTTTAGGATGAATAAAATAGCTGGGTAGAAAAAGAAATCTTAAATTCTATTCTCCTCCATAAATTCCTTTATTCTTCTAAGCCCCTCTTTAATAGTGTCCTCTGAAGCAGCATATGAAAGCCTTATGTGCTCACCTTCACCCTCATTCCTATACCCAAAATGTATGTCTGATAGAACAGCTACACCGGCCTCATAGAGTAAGCGTTTTCTAAATTCTTCAGAATCTTTTGCGCCAACGATTCTACAAGCCTCAGTAACATTAGGCCAAACGTAGAATGCTCCTTTAGGTTTAAGACATTTGATGCCCTCAATCGAGTTTATTCTCTCAACAATAATATCTCTTCTTCTTCTAAAGGTCTCAACCATTTTTCTTGTGTCATCTTGCGGTCCAGTTAGGGCTGTTAGGGCAGCGTATTGGTTTGGGTGAGGCGCGCAAGATTCGGTATTTGTTACCCAGCGAGCTATGTGCTCAGCAAGTATTGGGTTCGCGGCGAAACCTATTCTCCAACCTGTCATAGCATAAGTCTTTGAGACTCCATCAACAATGATTGTTCTTTCCAGCATACCATCTATTGAGGCTATGCTAACAAATTCACCATCATAAACTATTCTAGAATAGACTTCATCTGAGAAAACCCAAAGATTATCATAGCGCTTAACTATTTCAGCTATTTGCTCAAGAGTATCCCTGTCTAAAGATCCGCCTGTTGGGTTATGTGGCGAATTAAGTATCAAAAGCCTCGTCTTATCATCAATTATCCTCTCTAAGTAGTCAATATCTATGCTGAAACCTTTACTCTCAAGAAGCGGTATTGGAACAGGGACAGCGCCATATGCTCTTATCAGCGACTCATAGATTGGGAAGCCTGGATTAGGATAGACAACTTTATGTCCCTTACCATGATCTGTAACTGAAAGTATCGTGTAACCTATAAAAGGCTTAGCTCCACACGCAACTACAACCCAATCTGGCTTAACATCGATCCCTCTAGTCTCGGAGAAGTATTCTGCAACAACCCTCCTAAGCTCAGGTATACCGGGTGAGGGAGTATAGCCAGTCTTACCCTCCTTTATGGCCTTTATCGCACCCTCCTTTATATATTCCGGCGTATCAAAATCCGGCTGACCGATGCAGAAGTTCATTATACTCCTACCTTTCTGAATGAGTTCATTAACCTCTTTTAAGACGACAAAAGCATTTTCAGTTCCAAGATTTTTGGTTCTTTCCGATATATTCGGCATTTCAGTTTGCACCCTCCACTTATTGTTCTTTAGAATCTCTCTATCCTGCATTTCCTTAACTTTATGAAGTAATCTATTCAAAAATTTTTCTGTTAACATTAAATTTATCAGTAAATTCGCTAAAACTTATTCTGACCAAAATGTCTCTTGGTGGTTCCGCATGTTAAGGGCTGAGCATAAGGTTGAAGGAGGTAAACTCATTAAGGTTCAGCTTAAGAAAGAAAATAATAGGATAAGTTTCATAAAGATTACTGGCGACTTCTTTATGCACCCGGAGGATCTTATTGAAGATTTTGAGAGATCCCTTCTGGGATGCGTTATTGAGGAGGTCGCAATAGCTAATACTATAAAAGACTTCATTAATAGTAGGGGGGTAATTTTGCTTGGCGCATCCCCTGAAGATTTTGCTAAATGTATAGTAAAGGCTGGTGGTAGTAGTGGTTGAGAAATGGCGTCTGATCGATACAGGTCTTAAAGATGCATTCTACAATATGGCTTTAGATGAAGCCATAGCCATAGCTAGATCTAGAAATATCGCGCCAAACACGATAAGATTCTTCAGATGGGAGCCCTCAGCCGTCTCAATAGGGTATTTTCAGAGTATGGAGGAAGAGGTGGATATAGAGGCATGTGATAGAATGGGAATTAATTACGTTAGGAGAAGGACTGGCGGCGGAGCGGTATATCATGACCGCGATGGCGAATTAACATATAGTTTAATAGTGAATGAGGATCATCCACTGATCTCAAGAGATTTTCAGAAAACATACGAGAGATTATGCGGTGGTTTGGTTAATGGTTTAAGGCTTTTGGGGCTTCCAGCTGAATTTAAGCCTATAAATGATATAGTTGTTGGTGGAAAAAAGATTTCTGGAAATGCTCAAACTAGAGGAATGGGTGTTGTACATCAGCATGGTACAATATTACGCGATGTGAATCCTAAACTGATGTTCACAGTGCTTAAGGTTCCAAGTGAAAAGGTTCGCGATAAAATGATAAAGTCCGTTGAGGAAAGGGTAACGTCCATAAAGAGCTATTTGGGAAGAGAAGTCAGCTTTGAGGAGCTGAAAAATGCCCTGAAAAGGGGCTTTGAGGAAGCCTTCAATATCGAACTGGTTCCTGGAGAACTAACGGCTTTTGAAGAAGAATTAGCCATGAAACTTAAGGCGGAGAAGTATTCTACCAGGGAATGGAACTTTAGGAGATGAAAATTTTAATGTTATTTTATGGGTAGCGGGGCAAAACCTAATTTTTATATAGACTGAAACTATGGTTTTCTCCCCATAACTTTGGAATTCATAATTCATATTTAAAAGATTTCCTACATAGGGAAATCAATAAGATGGAGGCTTCAGGAATGTCGAGGAAGAGGTCAAGATTAGAGATTTACCTTGAAGTTTTAGAGACTATTATGGACGGATATAATAAGCCAACAAATATAATGTACAGATGTAATCTTTCATGGATAGCGCTCAAAGAGATTCTGGACTCGCTGGTTGAGAAGGGCTTAGTTACCATAGCTGAGAGGAATAAAAGGAAACTATACCTAATCACGGAGAAAGGGCGGAGCATAGTTAACCGCTTAGAAGAAACATACGATTTACTTTCAATGTAAACTCTTTCCATTTTTCACTTCTCCTTCTCTCATCGTTCCATAGGTTAGAACAAATGTTCCAATGTATAGCATTAAGGGTGCGATAATACACTAATATGTTTTGGTGACGATATGCTTAGTAATAAAATGGTCTCTGAAACCCTGATTAGGAGAAAGGTGCTTTTAGTATCTTCAATAATTCTCCTAATGATGTCCTCTATCCTCTTAACATTTTTAATCGCGAGTTTACTTCTACCAAGCAATTCAGAGGCTCACACAAACGCATCAAACTATCCTATGCTGATGAGATTTTCGTCCTACGATGAGCTAAAAAGATTCTTGAATAGAAGCGTAAACTACATAAAAATTCTAGGCGGCTTCGAGAGAGCTGTAACATTCACAAGTATGAGGGTTGAAATGGAATCCACATTTACAGACGTGAAGTATTCAAGAACAAACATTCAGGTTGAGGGAGTTGATGAGGCTGATATAGTGAAAACAGATGGTAAGTGCATATATTTAGCTATTGGAAAAAGAGTTTTAATAATTAGGGCATATCCGCCTGAGGAGGCAAAGGTATCCGCGGATATTTATGTAAATGGTACGGTCTCAGGTCTCTTCGTAAATAATGGAAAACTGATTATAATATCTAATAGCGATGCATACTATTACACGGAGATTATAGAGGATGATTCAAAAAAAGATGAGAGTTTGCTCTTCATTGAGCCTCGTACACTAGTGTTCATCTATGATGTTAGAGATAATGAGGCGCCCATATTAATCAGAAATGTCACGGTTAGCGGGACATATTTTAACTCTAGAATGATCGAAAACTACGTTTATGTTTTAGCTTCTTTACCAGCATATTTAAGAGGCTCCGAGCCTTCTCTCCCAGAGATAACTGATGGTAAATATGCTATAAAGATTGATCCAACATCAATCTATTATTCAAACGTCTCAGATTATTGCAATGCCTTTACGGTCATTGCTGCCATAAATATTGATGATCCAAATGAGCCCGTTAGCTACGAGACATTCTTGTTTGGATACACCAGCCACATATATGTTTCATTAAATAATATTTATGTTGCTACGCCAAGATTCTCCGAAGATGGCTGGATTACCGAAATTCATAGAATTCACATAGATGGTGGCAGAGTAGCATATGAGGCTAGCGGCGCTGTCCCAGGGTCAATTCTGAATCAATTCTCAATGGATGAATATAATGGCTACTTTAGGATAGCTACCATGATTAATCAACCACTTTTTAGAGGACTATTTACTTCGTCGATGCAGTCTGAAGAAGATGGACCCACAACTAATGTTTACGTCTTAAACATGAGTTTAGCCGTTATCGGCGGAATTAAAGGTTTAGCGCCTGGCGAACGTATGTATTCGGCTAGATTCATGGGGAACCGCTGCTACTTAGTTACCTTCAAGAAGGTTGATCCATTATTTGTTATAAGCCTTGAAGATCCAGCTAATCCAAGGATTCTTGGTAAACTTAAGATACCGGGCTACTCTGATTATCTCCATCCATACGATGAGAACCATTTGATTGGCATAGGAAAATGGACTGTTGAGGCTGAGGAGGGTGATTTTGCATGGTATCAGGGCGTGAAAATATCACTTTTTGACATAAGTGATGTTGAGCATCCTAGAGAAGTAGATAGTTACATAGTTGGTGATAGGGAAACAGACTCCCCGGTTTTACGAGATCATAGGGCCCTCTTATTTGATAGGGATCTTAATCTTCTAGCCATACCGATCCTATTGGCTGAAATAGATGAGTCGAAATATCCTAAGGGTGTTCCGCCAAACACTCACGGAGACTACGTTTGGCAGGGACTTTACGTATTCAATATAACTGAGAATAGCATAAGCTTGAGGGGAAGAATCACTCACATTGACGATCCAAACGAATTCCTTAAAAGCGGATACCGGTTCTACTCTGAATACTCCATTGAACGTGCGCTTTACATTGAGAACATATTATACACTATCTCGAGTAAAATGATAAAAATGAATGAGCTTGATGACTTATTAGAGATAGGTAAACTAAACCTTCCATAGTCATAAAGAATTAGAAAAATAATCCCTTACAATTTCATCATCGAAGGGAGGACTTGTCTCCATCACCTGCTTCTTAATACTGCTAATTATTTCCATTATTTTCCTAACGATGTCTTCAGGCGGAGTCATTAAATCATTGCAATATACATCTTTTAGGATTCCCTCCCTCCTATAATATTCTATTAGTGGTTCAGTATTTCTCCTGTAAACTTCAAGGCGCCCCCTTATCACCTCCGGTTTATCATCTTCTCTCTGATATAGTTTGCCGCCGCATAAATCGCATATTTCATCAACCTTAGGTTTTAATGTGAGTCTATTGTATATTGCTCCGCACTGCTTACATGTGAGCCTATTAGACAGGCGCTGAATAATTATTTCATCTGGAACATTAAGATTGATAACTAAATCTATCTCAGAGATTTTCTTGAGGGCTTCAGCTTGATTTATAGTTCTTGGGAAACCATCGAGAATAAAGCCCCTCTGAGTATCCGCCTTTTTTAACCTCTCGGTTAAGAGCCCAATTATTATCTCATCTGGCACAAGATCGCCCCTATCAATATACTCCTTAATTTTCTTTCCAATCTCGGTTTGCGCTTTTATCTCCTCACGCACCATATCTCCAGTGGAGATGTGAGGTATCCCAAGAATATTGGTGAGCCTGGAAGCATAAGTTCCCTTTCCAGAACCCGGTGGCCCCAGCATAATTATCCTCAATTTAATCACCTCTATTTTTCAGTCCAGATAAAGTAATGAAAACAAATCTTTCAGTAAATAAAAAGATATTGCTTTTTAAATCCATTAATCATTTATATCAAGTCTATCTAACATTATTTAAAAGATCCAGGGCTTAAGCCAAAAATTATCATAAACACATAAATATTTGTAGTTGTTATCTTTTAAAGATGGAAAATGGCTAGACGATCTAAAATCGAATCCCAGAAAATGCTTAAGGCAGTTGTCGTACTCCTACGTAATACAACTTGGAAATGCGGCAAGGTTGAGAGGCTTGTTGTTGAGTACCTTCAAAATCACCTTATAAAATATGGTACACCGCGTTCATCAATAAAAGAGATGACGCAGCACTTCAATCTCAATGGGAAGCAGAAAAGTGAATTCTTTGACGCATTAAAGAGGTTAGAGAAGAGGCGCATAATAGAGATCAGAGGGCTCTAGCCACTCTAAATTTTTTCTTTTGTCTTTTTTATCCCGAAAGCACCATTAAATAGTTGAGAAATTGCTTCTGGCGAGGTTAGGAAAAGAATAAATTTCATAGTTTTTCTTATTCCATGTTTATGGTTAACATGATAAGAGTTGCCTCCTCCGAGGGAGTTGGAATTTATTGCCCTGAGGGTGGCAGATTTTCCTTTTTTAACAGTCCATATCCAGCGCATAATGCTTATTCGGCTATAGACATTTATCCCGAATCTGAATTTTATTCCACTGCTTCCTCACCAGTCTATGGGAAAGTTGTTGGAATAAAGAGGGTTCATTGTCCGGAAAAGATGGATTTTGAGACATCGATTTACGATTATGTTATTCTTATGCGCAGCCTAGAAAACCCAAGTAGATGGGTTAAGATTTTACATGTGAAGCCTACTGTCAGATTAGGTGAGGTTCTAAAGCCTGGGGATAATTTAGGTTTCATGTTGAGATCCGGTTTCTTTGATTTCTGGACTGATCCGCATATCCATGTAGAGATAAGAGATCCATTAGATCCAGTTCGCGCCAGAGGGGGTTTTAAGATTGAGAGATTAATCATGATCGATGATTCAAAAGCTGATATTGGGGAAATATGTGGGAGAGTCATTAAGTCCAAAAAGGAATATTCCCTCCTGCTTTTGAAGAATAACTCTACGCATGGCATTCCCGTTAGAGTTGGGGATAACATAGGAATTTTAGATGCTGGCATTCCCCATTATGGTTTTTTCGGGATCCATACATCAACTCAACCATCTTTAGGCGACGTCATTAAATTATGTAATGTAAAGATAGGTTTTGTAGAATCAATCCACTCAAAAATGTGCCTTGCAAAATGTCCCAATCTAACCTTTAAATTAAAAGATAAACCAGTTAAACTTTCCCTCTATTTCAATCTCTCAAAACCATTAGTAAAAGTTATTCCAAGTAAAATGGGTGAACTTAAACTAAAAGAGTTTGAGGAAGTCTCAATATTATTTTCTTACTCTTAGAGCCACCTTGGTTAATCAATTAAAAATAAAAAATAGTGGGTGGATCCCCATTTAGACTCAACTATTCACTATTTTCAACATGGTGATTTTATAGAGTTATTCGGCTTTACCTATTGATTTAGGTTCCCACTCGCCCAAAAATACCTTAGGTCTATAACCTCTTAGAGCCTCTGGATTAAATTTTACTCTTCTGCCATTTTCCGCCGACATATATGCTGCCATCATTAATTGTGTCACAAGCAGTCCATCCCTCCAATCTTCTTCTGGCTGTGTGCCTTTTAGGAAGCATTCAACCATGTATCGATCTTCATCTTGGTAACCGTAGGTTATCGCCTCATTCGGTATCATTGGCATTAAACCCTTGCTCAGCGGCTTGTTTCTCAACGAATTCCTCGGAGGGTGGAATCTTAACATTCCTGCTGAAGAAGATATTCAATTCCTGCTGCAAGGTATTTATGGATACAGAATATTCTGGACCCAAAACCTCAAATGTTAATCTTAAACCTGGACCAATAAAGCTCCAGGATGTTCTGGCTTCTGAAAGCACTATATTGCCATCCTCATCCTCATAGGCTACGAGTGTGAAAGCGTAGTCCTCAGCTGGAGTTTCACTGTAATCTACGCCAAAATCCCTTCTAAGATTGGACACATATGGTTCTTTAGTCCATTTAAGTGACGCTATCACTGATTGAACCGTTAATGGCTTTAATGACTCCTTAGGCTTTTCGGATCTATATGTGTATGAATATCAACTAGGGGAACATCATTAATGAAGCCCTCTAAGCTCAATTTCGACACCGCCCTTTTGCAAATTAACTATTTGAAAACGAGATTAAAGACTTATCACGGTAAACGTAGCCTAGATACCTCCCTATCTTTCGGAATAGCCTCTCCCTCCTAGTCCAAATATGATTTCTTATAGCAATGGGAATATCTCCTGCAAACTGAGGTCAGGGCGCATTCTCGGAGGAAGTTTTATACGTGGCCGAAATAACCTGTATGCTGCAATTAATTTTAAGCAGGATAATTATATTCTTGATTTATTTCGCCGTATCTTGCTTTAAGGAATACGCTAA
>Ga0209394_1000331_pt1 | contig 39546 bp, 43 predicted proteins | sample JNZ201metaG_FD_184122 | JGI IMG/M metagenome (GOLD analysis project Ga0209394, IMG submission 184122) | Hot spring microbial communities from Jinze hot spring, China to study Microbial Dark Matter (Phase II) - JNZ 20120812A (SPAdes) (version 3) ...
TTTGATCAATTATATTACAATTCTCAATGTTTTGAGCCGGGGGTTTGAGTTTATTGTTTTGAATAATTAGAGGGTGTAACCGGGGGGTTTCACCCCTCATGAGCAACTCGAACTCCTCTCAAACCCCGGTCACGAATATTTTCCTATAATCTATCAAATTGATTGAAGAGTTTGTATTTTATTGTTTCTTGTCTTTTACAATAGTTTTATAAATATAGGTCTATATTCTATCATTTTGGAAAATACTATCTATGTGGATGGGAATATGAGTAAAATCATTGATATTGGTAAGAAGAGTATTGATGACTATGTTTTCGATATTATAGTTTCTTTTCAAGAAGGTATTGATAATGTTATTATTAAAGGTTATGGTGAGTATATTAGTAAAGCTGTTGATGTATACAACGAGCTCTACAGTAGACTCGGTGAAAGCATTGAATTGATTAATATTGAAATAGGTAGTGAGAAGAAGAGTGGTAGGTTGAAATCATATATCGCTATAAGTATTAAGAGGAAATACTAATTTCTTCAAATCTATTCTCAGTTATCTCTATGTTTAAAACATATTTCTCGAACAATTCTATTAAATGATTGAGAGCTGTTCTACAATCTGTAAAACCATTTACTATAGCATCTATCTGTTTCTCAACCATTCTAGTAGTATCTGTAGAAACGAGTTCTGGATACTTGTTCGTTAAATAACTATATGTTTCAAAACCGGTTTTAGTAGGTATTAGGAAACCTCTATACTTAGATCTAATAACATACTTATGGTTTAAAATACTAGTTATTATCTTACTGTAAGTACTGGGTCTACCCAATCCTTCTCTCTTCATACGTAAAACAATATCTCCTTCACTATAGAGTGGTTTTGTTGAATAAACTTGTTTAGAAACAATCTCTACTCTAGATTCAATGTTATCAACTGTTTTCAAACAACTGTATACGATTGGTTTAACAACATGGTTGAAACCGTTTTCAACAATATCTACGGTGTATACTGTATCGTATTTATATAAACCACCTAGATCTACTGTGAATTCTTTTTTAACAACACGGTATGGTTTCATCTGACTAGCTATGAATCTTCTATAGATTAAATCATATACTCTATAATGATTATTTGTTAAAAGAATACTAGTAGAGATTAATCCTTCTAAAACAGCTTTTTCTAAATCAAATCTATCTAGTGGATATACTGGTCTAATAGCTTCATGTGAACCCGGTTTACCCCAGTGATTTGGATTAAAATAATCTAGTAGATTCCTATTCTCAAGATATTTCTTAGCAATACCTATACCTGTATTCGATACGTATGTTGAATCAGTTCTATGATAAGTTATTAAACCTGATTCAAACAACTCTTGTGCTATTTTCATAACTCGTTCTGTTGTTAAACCTATTTTCACAGCATCGTTTATAAGCTGATCTGTTGTATATGGTGGATTAGGATATATTGTTTCAGTAAAACTCTTTCTACTAGTTAAAACTACTTTATCTACATTAACTAGTTTACTATACAGTTCTCTCTCATTAATAGGTATGTAGACTTGTAGGTAAATGTCTGGATAATCTATTAATCTATATATTATCCTCCAGCATTTACTCGATCTATACTCATTATATCTCTCAATAATCCATCCGAGTACAGGTGTTTGTACTCTACCAGCACCTAGTGTTTTCCAACCAAATATTCTCCATAAATCCTGGCTTAGACTGAAACCTATTAATCGATCAACTATTCTCCTATAGATCTCTGCTTCTACGAGATTAAAATTAATATCTCTTCTATTACCTAGTGCTTTAACTAGTTCTCTCATAGTTATTTCATGTAATTCTATCCTCCATATATTGTTATTAACCGGTTTGATAACGAGATATGTATCGTAAGCTATTTTCTCACCTTCTATATCGGGATCCGTTGCTAAATATACTTCATCGACTTCGTAAGCTAGTTTTCTCAAAACATTAACTATTTCGATTGAATCAACTATGCTTCTACTACCGCATCTTAAACAAATATCTCCATGTGTAAACTGGTATCCACATATTCTACATTTCTTAATAGTATCGTATACTGGTTTAACACAATTGTTTTCGATGAAAACTCCGTAATTAGGTATAGAGGAATCTGTTGTTAAATCAAATAAATGTCCACGTGTAGCCACTATGTTTAAATAAACTACTTCATTATTGTTTACAAAAGGTATTTCATATACGGTAATAGAACCTAATCTCCTCTTAACTGGTTTTCCAAAGAAACTAGCTATTGTCCTAGCTTTAGTAGGTGATTCTACAACGAGTAATATGTTTTTAAAACAAAGTTTATTTTTATCTATAGTTCTTCTCGTTGATTCAATAATTTCTTTCTCAGCGTCAAGATCTATTTCACTAATTTGTTTCAGAAAATCTCTACCTATAATATAGCTTAATTTCTTATCGAGAGATTTAACTATATTAGCTAATTCTCTAAACTCTACTATTAAAGATAATCCTCTCGTTAAACCTCCTACACGTAATCTACTTGTTCTACCACTCCCCTGTATATAAGTATATATATCTGGTATTACACCAAGTATTTTATTATTTGTTTTAACAATAGTGATCGTATCTATTTCTAACACATTTCTATCGATCAGAGTGTTCTCTATTTCTGAAACTAGTTTTTCTCTAATAGTTTTCAACTCGTTGTATAATTGTTTAATCCTACTACTCCCAATACTTGTTTCACATAGTTTACCGAGTAATAATTGTGTGATTAGTTTCAATTCGTTTCTACTTAGTTTCAATAATTTATTTCTAATACTATTAGCTAAAACTCTGTAATCACTATTACCTTTATACTCGTAGATATAGAGTAGTGTTCTGACAATATACTGTGGTGAACTCAGTAATGTATTTAGTTTTAACGCATACACAGGTGTTCCGATGAAAACAACGTATTTTATAGACTCGGGTGCATCTATACCTCGTATGCTTAAACCATAGTAGCTTGAACTACCGATCAACAGATCTATTTCTCTATTAATTATTTTCTCAATAGATCTCGGGTTTGAGTATTCTATTTTAAAATTCTTTTCTCTCAAAATACTAGTGATTTCATCGATTAATCTAAGTATTTCTTCTTTATAAGGATGATGTGGACTAATTAGTATTAATCCACCAGATCCTAGTTTTTCAATTAAATTAGTTATTAAAACAGTATCTTTTCTATCTATTAGTAAATAAACATCTTGTATATTCCTACCGTATATTGTTAAACCAGTTATACTCGTTGATAGTATTTCACTGATTATTCTTGAACAACTCGATCTAACTCTACCTGTTGCAGACGATATTATTATTTGTTTTGAACTGTGTTTAGCTTTTTCTCTATTAATGTATTCTTCACACTCTATTAATCTATTGATCTGTTCTTTTAAACAATCATCTCTACCATTATCTCTACATAGCTTTATTCTCCACATTATTCTATATTTTTCATTTATTTTCTCAATTATTTCTTCTTTAAAACCCATTAGCTTGATTAATCTATTAATATTCCTATTGTTTTTTAGAAAAGAATCTACGTCGTCGACTATCACTATATTTATTCTCTCTCTATCAATAACGTTTTCTCTCTTGATGAAGAAGCTATGTGTTAGAATCAGTATATCGTATTCGTTATTAATTATTTTCTCAATTATTTCTTCTCTCTTCCTTTTATTGATTGTTGAATCATAGTATATTATTCTCAATTCTCTTCTACATCTAGTACTGTATTTCAACAATTTATCGTATACTTGTTTAGCTAATGTTCTAGTTGGTACTAATATTAGCGATTTCTTACCATACTTAGTCATGTATAGTGTATATATTGTTAATAGAGTTGTTTTACCCATACCAGTCGGTGCTGTTATAACAGTATTCTCTCCTCTAAGTATTCTCTTAATCCAAGTTTTCTGTAAACCCCATAGTTTCGAACCAGTTACTTCTTCAAAGAATTTCTCGAATTCACGTAGTTCATCTCTTAGAACATTATTCAACTCATTTATATTCAAACAACTCCTATTGTTTACTAAACATTTTGAACAAGTATTGTTATTGATCAAATCATTTGATTCAATACTTCGACCACAGGTTGGACAGAGTTTTCTATACACTGGATTAACGCTATTTAACAACAATAATCCCTGTTTAATGGAATGAGTATTTACAATATGTTTAAAACAAGAGACTAGATAACACAGGAGTGTTATCGACCCTGATTATTGATAGAAAAACTTTTTAAACACCTACAGCGTTTTAAAATACTTTAGTTAAACAACAAGTAATACCATGTTTAGACAAAAGAGGTGGTTTGAATGTCTGGACCGGAAGCACAAGCTGCAAACCATGTATTAATTGGTAAGAAACCTGTTATGAACTATGTTATAGCAGTATTAACTCTAATACATCAAGGCGTTAAAGATGTTGTTATTAAAGCACGTGGACGTGCTATTAGCAAAGCTGTTGATACAGTAGAGATTGTTAGAAACAGATTCCTACCTGGTAAAATAGATATTAGTGATATAAAGATCGGTAGTCAAACAGTAACTAATCCAGCTGGTAGAGAGACTCGTGTCAGTATTATAGAGATTAAGTTGAAAGTACATTAAAGCACTAGAAGTATAAATAATAGTAATATTGCTTTTTCTAAACTATTGTTTCATTAAACGACTTTTCTTTTTGCAAACATAGTTTTTATACAATTCTTCAATATACTTATTGAAACCAGTACATTTGTAAACATAGTAGTCTACTCGTTGTAGTAGATTCATTCTATATAGTCTACGTGTTATTGAGAAAGCTATTCTCCTACTAACATAGAGTTCTTTCTCTAATTTATCAATAATATCTCCTGTATTCCAAACTCTACCGTCTTCTCTACAAAGCAAGTAGTATGCTAGTAAATCTCTTTTACTCAATAGGCGATTCCATTTACCACATTCCGTATTACTCAACGTATTCAACCTATTAGTTTAAACTATAAAGTATTCTAATCAATCATTATCTTTAACAGTGATTATAAATGAGAATACCTCGAGGTTCACTTATTATAGAACCCTATAATCTAGGTTTTAACGAAACATATTTTTTATTTAAACAATTGCTACGTTTGAACTATAGATTTATCGATATTGTTATTTATCCAAACTACTATATTGGTAGGAGAATTGATTTAAACAGTATTCACCAGTATATAGCGGCTCCGTTTTCTATAGTAATCGTTAATCCAATTAATGTTTTAGAAGAAATAACTAGTATTGTTAAAGAAATATATGTTGTTGAAAAAGATGCTTGGATTGATTCTAGAAAAGTAGATCTAGTTGATTTTATTGAAATACTTGAACAAGTATTCAACGTGTTGAATCAATGTAGTACAGGTGTTTTCGAAAGAGAGGATTACGTCATTGAAGTAAAATGTGTAGATGAGGATTGTTCTGATATAATCGTTGTTGATTACGTTAATGCTCCTTTAAACTGGATTGTTGAAAACAGTATCTTGTTTTTTGAAAAAGATTTAATAAACGAGGTAGTTAGTAGAAAGCCTGTTGAACATGTTTTAAGCTATGTTAAATGTAGTGATAGGTATATACCACTACTTGTTTATAAAACAAGTTTATTTAAAACAAAGATTGAATATTTTATTTCAAAGAACTGTAAGAGTATTGAGAAATATATTCTATGGAGTTTAATCGATATATTGTTGAAGAAATAGATTCTACTCTAGTTCTAATCTCTTCCTCTTTCTAGCTAAATATTCTTCGGGAGTTTTCTCTAATACTATTTCATATAGTTTTGCTTCAACGCTGTTTTTCTTAGGTCTAAGTAGTCTACCGAGTCTTTGTATGAATTGTCTACGTGAACCAGTGCCTGATACTATTATACCGATATTAGCATCAGGTATATCGAGTCCTTCATCACCAACCGTTGTTACAACAAGTATTCCTCTCTCCGATTCTTTGAATCTAGTTAGAATATTCTTTCTAGTATCAACAGGTATTTCGCCTGTTAGTAACAATGCGTTTAATCTCTTACTGATTTCATTAGCTTGTTCAATATACTGTGTGAAAACAATTACCTTATTACCATTCTCATACTCGTTTCTAGCTATTTCAACAGCTTTATTTATCTTAGAATAAGATTTAGCCAGTAGCATTTTCATCTTACTATGTATTCTAAGTGCTTCAACAGCTTTACTATCTCCTTTTCTAGCAGCTTCAAGTACTTCTTGAAAACTGGTTTCACCAACTAATGCTCTATACTTCTTCCTTAATTCTTCGAAAATCTTTCTCTCTTCAGGTGTTAAGCTTACTTTAACAGTGATTATTCTGTATCTAGATAAATATCCTTGTTCAACCAATTCATCGGGTGTTTTATAATAAATTATCCCACCTAGTAGTGGGAATAATTCTTCATGTTTACCGTCTTCACGTATAGGTGTTGCCGATAATCCCATTTTATATTTCGCTATACTATGTCTAGCTATGTATCTAAACTTATCAGCTGGTAGATGATGTACTTCATCTATCACCAGTAGGTTGAAAAACGGCGATATCTCATTGATTGATCTAAAACCACTCTGATATGTAGTTATAGTTATTGGTGCTAATCTCTTCTCCTCACTATACATTAAACCTATGAATTTAGGATCTATATCTGTGTATTTTATAAACATATCTCTCCATTGAAACATTTGTTCACGAGTATATGTTACAATAAGTGTTCTAACCGGTTTCTCAACTACAGCCGCTATTCCTACAATTGTTTTACCGGAACCTGTTGGTAGAGCTATTATTCCTCTGTAATTGTTTTGAATCCATTTATCAACAGCTTCTCTCTGATAGTATCTTAAACTAACGTTTCTAAGATTTGGTTTAACAGGTAGATTCTTTTCTTCTAATAATTTATCTCGATCAATTATGTTTAAACCAGAACTAGTTGCTTCATCGACGAAAGAATGTAGTTTATCTGGTGTTAGAATATAGTCTATTTCTTTACTATTCTTACCTATGTATCTAGCTTGGTGTTTTCTCAATAACTCTCTAACTCTACTATAGATACTCCACGGTATACTTATTTTAACATATCCGTTAGAACTATTCCAGTTTATACTTATAGACATGTTGTTAAACAGTTTTCTCAACTCTTCTAGACTTGAATCATCTATTTCAATATTGAGATCTTGTATCATTAGAATAACGTCTTCGTAGCTGTAATTATTCCTCAAAGCTTTATCCATATTGAATATGAAAACAGCTTGATTAGATTCATATCCTTTGTAATCAGCTATTTTAAGTAGTTCTCTGAATTCTCTATCATCAAGCCATCTTGTTGTTTTAAAAACTATCATTTTCTTCGCCTATTTGATTCAATAAATCCTCGTCGCTAATACTTCTTATTTCATATCTCTTATTTTCAATACTACTACATATTTTATTGTATATATATAACATGTATTCCACTGGTATGTAGAAGAAAACTCTATTACCTTGGTATTTGATAACAGTTGATCTACACATTATTTTCTCTATTGTTTCATCAAATACTTTATCTCTATCAACTATTATCGTTAAACCAGAAGCTACAACACTATATTCGTCTACATCTACAGGCATTACTTTAGTTAATAAACACACTCTGTATTCTCCACATTCTCTACATAGTTCAATATATGTTAATCCACTGAAAACACTTTCATCTACAATACTCTCTATAACTCCGTTATCTAAACCTATTTTCTTCAAAATAGAGTCAACACTAGCTATTCTATACATTCTATACACACTATATGTCTATAGATAATTTTTCATTTTAAAACCAAGAGGGGTCGGCGCGTGGGTTTCTCTTCACGTCTCTGTACTTAAAACCCTCTTCATCCCTATTTAATCATTGTTTTAAAATACTTAATAAATACATTTTTTTAACCATAACTTTTTTATATTATTTATTTAAAAGTTATTTACTAAGTGAGTAAACGGTGTTATGGAATGGTTAGGAATACTGTTATTAGATCAATTGCTATAAGAACACCGAGTGAAGGAGAGATTAGAGAGATTGCTGAACATATTGTTAAAGCATATGGTTTCAATAAATTCATGAAACTCAAGATAAGAGTTTTAGCTAATGAAGTACTCAAGTTGTTGAAACCGTATCTTCCATATAAAATCCTCAGTGATTTAACAAATATTCCAGAATCGGTTTTATGTAGATATGTTCGTGGAAATATTATTCCTAGTTTCGAACAAGCTGTTAATATTCTAGCTAAAATATCGTTATCTATAGATATTGATTATTTACTTAAAGAACTAGTAGAAGAAGAGAAGAGTAATATTATTGACTTGTCCCGTGTACTTAAAGACCCCTATATTATTAGACTACTCTCGATAATTATTTGTTTAAAAACTATTGGTAAAGATGTGTCTAAAATAATTGCTACAGCTGAAGCAGTTACACCTCTAGCTACACTGCTTAGTATTGAGTTGAATGCACCGGTTGTTTTAATTAAGAAGAAAGCTTATCCCGGTATACACTACTATACAGTGATTGTTCCACGTTCACCTAAAGATACTGAAATACTATATATTGATAAAGACCTTATTAGTAGAAAAGATAGTTTACTCATTATCTCAGACGTAGTTTACACTGGTAGAACTCTTAAAACAATACTCGATATACTGGAGAAAACTAAAGCTAGAATAGTTGACATATTCGTTATTCTAGGTTTAGGCGATGAGTGGAGAAATAGGTTGAAAAACTACGATATCAAAGTATTAACTCATCTACCTCCACCATTTTAAAACAAATATTATTCCAATTGTTTATTACATAGTAAAGAGTAGAATACTGATTTTTAGAAATATATTGAGGGTTCTAATACATGAGATTTAGAGAAATAATTAGAGTAGATTCTAAAGGTAGAATAACTATACCACTGCCTATACGTGAAGCTATGAATATTCATGAAGGTATGAATATACTAGTTGTAGCAGATCTGGATGAGAAGAAGATATTTCTATCACCAATACCTGATAAAGCACATTTAATCGAGTTAGAAACTAGAGTTGTCGATAAACCGGGTGTTATAGCCGGTATATCTAGTTTACTAGCTGAATATGGTGTAGATATTATTGCTCTGAAATGTGTAGTTATTAAGAGAGGTGAGCTTGGCGAGTGTTTATTCATAGTTGATCTATCTAAATCAACAATAGTTGAACCAAGAGATCTCGAGAATATTCTATTGAAACTCGATTTTATAAAAGAAATAAAGATTAATGAGTTAAAGGGATAGATTGATTTGAGTATTGTTAAAATAGGTTGTTGTGGATTTTCCAGTAGTAGGTTTAAATATTATAGTGATTTCCATATTGTTGAGCTTCAAAATACTTTCTATGAATTACCTACTATTGAATGGTGTAAGAAACTTAGAAGTGAAGCACCGGTTGATTTTGAATTTACTATTAAAGCATGGCAAGTTATTACACATCCATCTACTAGTCCTACTTGGAGGAGGATGCGTGTTAAACCTAAAGGTAGTTTAGAGAACTATGGTTATTTAAAACCAACACGTGAAAACATAGATGCTTTTAACCAAGTTCTCGAGTTAGCTCATGTACTCAAATCTAGATTTATTATTCTACAAACACCGGAGAGCATGATCTATAGTGATGAATCCGTTAAATGGGTTTCAGAGTTCTTCAAAGAGATCGAGAGTATTACTCAGAAGAGAATAGTTGTTGGCTGGGAGCCTCGAGGAGAATGGAGTAGGAGAGAGAGTGTTTTAGAGAAAATACTTAGAGAGTATGGTATACTACATGTAACTGATTTATTCCGTAGGAAGCCGTTGTATATTCTAGATGGATTGATTTATACTAGATTACACGGTATTGGCCCCGGTGAAGTAAACTATAAGTATAAGTATAGTGTTAGCGATTTCGAGAAACTTTCAAGTATTTTAAGTGAATTTGATTTTCGTGAAGCATACGTATTGTTCAATAATATATACATGTATCAAGATGCTTTGAGTTTTAGAAAATACTTAGTTGAAAAAACTAGTTATATCATCTATTAATCAGTATGGGTTCTAGTAATCATCGTTTGTCTGGGGATAGGGCGTTCATCATCTTTAAATACTCATTTACTTTCTCTAAATTATATTTTACTTCATTGATTAAATAATCACGTATTTCAACTATACTGGTGCAGTATTTGAATAGCGATGGCGTTAATTGATATGGATCTATTTTTGAATATGTTTTTTGTCTAAGATACTTGATACTCATATATTTCTTATTTTTATTACAGTATACATATATGTATTTATCGTTTAAACGTTGTATAGAATATACTCTATCTCTACTAGCTGAATAGTTGATTAAATCTCCAATACGGTAGCAATCAGTATTGGTAACGATTACTTTGTAATCAATACAAATCAATAAATCCAAGCAATCTCTCTTCAAATCATCGATTAAATCAATTATCTTATTTATCGAATCAATATAGTTTTTCAAACTAGTGATTAAACTAGTTTTAACCATATTACTAGATACTATTCTTGTTTTAAAACCATGTTTCAACCTAATGATTTTATCTAGTTTCGTAATAGGATAGTTTCCAAGAGACTCTAAGGTGAAATCTATTTTAACAAACGGCTCAGACGGGGATAACTTTTTCATATTATTCAAAACAATACTCCCCACATCATAGCCGAGAGTTTTTCAGAAACACAGGCCTTCTTCATTTATCCGTCGGCAGTTGGTCATCATTTCATAAATTATATAATATTGGTTCATTACATAATATACTTTAAGGACTATATAGTGTTTTTAGTATAATTAGGGATTTTCGAGCTAGTGGTGTTTGAGTATAATGATTGAGAAAGGATCTCGTAGAACTAATATATTGATTAGTCAATTGAGTATTCTAATTATATCACTAGTATCTACTTTTATACCACAATACTCGTTTTTCGTTTTCTTAATTTATTTCATAGTGTTAATGTTTATAATGTTTAGAAAAACTAGAGTTTGGAGTAAACCGCCTTCACAGAGAGATCTTGGTTCACCATTGTTTAGAGAAAGCAGTGCGTTTAAAATAGCTATGTTTGATAAAATACTCATCGACGAGTTGAAGAAACAAGCTAGAGCTTCAATGGTTTTAATGATAACTACTCTATTGGTATTGGTCATACTCCCATTGTATAGAGGAATTGTTTTTCCACTAACATCCATGTTATTCAGTATTATTTTCGATAACCCTATTATTGTATTGTTTCTATCGTTTCTAGTAATGTATGAAATTATTTTTGGATTAATGTCTCTACTCAGATCTCTGACTTTATCTAGATCAGGTTTATTTAATTTAATGCTTCCTCAAAGCTTCATACTCTACAGGAATGGTATTGTTCTCAACGATAGATTTTACATAGGTTTAACTCATGATTATTGTTATGAATACAGTAGTGAGAGGAGATTTGTTGAGATAAAGAATAGAAGTAGACAATCAGCAGTTATAAGACTATATACTGATGCTGTATCTGAATTGAGAGATAGAATTAGAGATATTGGTTTAAAGGATTGTTCAATGTCATAGATTTCTAACGGTGTATTACTATGAAGAAAAATAGATACAAGTGTATCGTATGTGGTAGAGTGTTTCCTCATGGTCAGGGGATAGTTGTTAAAACAGGGAATTTATCGCTAGAATTCCATAGTAGTAGATGTGCGTCAAAGTTTCTACGTAGATTAATTGAAAACTCTTCTTTCGAAGAAATAGGTAGGTGTGTTAAAGAAACATATGAAGAGTTTGTTAAAAGACTAGAAGTATTTGAGAAAAAGAGAGTTAAGAAAATATAGTCCGTATGCGGTAATTTCTTCATCTCATTAATCTATGGGGGCAAGTTTCTTCATCCCTTTCTAATAATCTATTTCCCAACTTCTTTATACTTATCGCGTAATGCTTCAATGTTTTCATTGTTTAAACCGATTTTCTCAGCTAGTTTAACCGCTTTATCAATAGCTTCTTCATCACTATCTGCTCTAATGTTGAACACGATGTTAGTACCAGTTATCTGTACTCTATATCTTGTTTCTCCCAAGAATAAGTATTTTTCAATTATTCTAAAATAAGATTTATTGATCAAACGAATCACTCTCTAATAGTGTTTTATTAATAACATTGATTAATTTATCCACATTATTTTTGAGTATACTATATGTTTCACTTAATGCTACTGGTAGTGTTTTAGTTGAAGCAATTATAGCCATGAAATTAGTATCACCAATCCATCTTGGAACAACATGTATATGTATGTGATCAGCAACTCCAGCACCAGCCGCTCTACCGATATTTAAACCAATATTGAAACCATCTGGATTGAAAGTTTCACGTAGTAATATAGTTGATGCTTTTGTTAAAACAATTAATTCAAATAATTCATTATTATTTAAGTTATCGAAACATGCAACATGTTTATACGGTATGATCATTAGATGACCGCTATTGTATGGATAGGCGTTTAATGCTATATACGAGTATTTTCCACGGTAAACTATATATGATTCTTCATCACTCTTATTAGGTAGTTTGCAGAAAATACAATTAGAATCTGATTTAGTAGTGGATTTAACGTATTCAAATCTCCATGGATTCCAGAGTATTTTTAAATTACTCATTTTCAAAAACCTCTGTCCTAAGAATTAAATTCTACTACATTGTTTTAAATCATTATCTCTGATATGATCTATTTAATGATGAGAATAAGTTAGTAGATTTAACAATTCCTTTTTAATAATTTATTAATTTTCCAAGATATATTTATTAGTTGAATCACTTGTATTCAAATGGTGTTTGCAATTGTTTAATGACATTTATGCTTCCATATTGTTGTTTAAAATAGCATACATATTGTTTATTCTAAGTATTTTCTCATATTATGATATTAAATATAGAGATATTCCAGATAAATATGTCTGGATATCGTTATCTATATCTATCGTGTTATTTGCTTTATCAGTATTCTACTATTTTAATAAATACGTTGAGATCCTTGTTATTGGATACATAGTTTTATCTCTACTGTTGAGTACTGGTTTATTCACTATAATGTATTTCTACGGATTGATCGGTAAAGCAGATGTATTCATTGTTTCAGAAATAGCTCTGCTTTTCCCATTTATAGATGTATATGATGTAGTGTTCTATAAGTCAAATATTTTTCTCAACCTACCTCCAATAATACCTATAATACTCTACTCTACTCTATTATCATTAGTTATAGGATCTTTTAAAACACTATTTATTTCAGTTAAATATAGGAAACTATTGCCTAAGGAATTGAGTTTATGTAGGAAAATTCTTTTAGCTATAATAGGTAGACCTGTGAGAATAAGAGATTTTCTAGAGATGAAACATTACTATCCATTAACTATTCTAGAAATACGCGACAACGTAGTTGAGAAAAAATATAGATTTGTATTCAATGTTGAAGAAGAAGATTATAGTGTGTATCAAGATAAGTATAGAGAGTTAATTAAATCAGGATATGTTAATGATGATGAAATAATATGGGTTACTTACGGTGTACCTTTTCTAGTACCATTACTCTTCGGTTTCATGCTATTCATGTCTATCGGAGACTATCCTCTACTAGAATTGTTCGGTAAATAGTTTGAAAATATTTAAAACAATTGTTTAACCCGATTGAGACTATTTTGTGTTTGATACTAGAGTGAATTCTTTGTGTTGAATTTGAATAGATAAATATGGTTTAATTTACACTATTCTTCCGAGTCTCTAATACCATCATCTGTTATTGCGAAAACAGCTTCTCCTTCTCTAAGATGTGGTGCATCAACTACTCTAGCTATTCTCTTATTACCCTTAGCTCTCCTCAACTGTACTCTAACACCGGGAGTATGTGCTAGAACATGTCCACCTATTGGTTGAGTAGGGTCTCCGTAGAATACATCTGGTCTAGCCATAACTTGATTAGTTACTACTACAGCTATATTATATATCTCAGCTAGTTTAACTAATTGATGTAGATGAGCATTCAGCTTCTGTTGTCTCAGAGCTAAGTGTTCTCTACCGGGGTATTCTGCTCTAAAATGACTTGTTACAGAGTCTATTACAACTAGTTTAATATTGTTCTCTGGTACGAATTTGAATAATTCCTCGACAATCGATATCTGGTGATCGCTATTATAAGCTCTCTGGTAGTATATGTTATCCATTACTTCATCTGGATTTAAACCAAGTCCTCTAGCCATAGATTCTATTCTCTCCCATCTAAAAGTACCTTCTGTATCAACATATACTGCTTTACCGTTTAAACCACCTCTATCTGGAGATAACTGTACGTTAACACTCAATTGATGACAGATCTGTGTTTTACCAGTACCGTATTCGCCGTAAAACTCGGTTATAGTCTTAGTTTCTATACCACCACCTAGTAGTTCGTCGAGACTCTTACTACCAGTTGTTATCTTCTGAATATTCATTCTCTCCATTTTAACCTCTCTAGCTGTTTTAAAAGTTATACCTAGTAGCTTCCTAGCACTCTGTATTATTCTCTCAGCTGTTGCTTGTGGAATACCCGTTTTCTCAGCTAATTCTTCAGCTCTAATAACTACTATAGCCCATGGTGTTGTTAAACCAGCTGCTTCTAGTTTATCAGCTAGTGTTGGGGTAACGCCTGGTATATCGCGTATAGTTATTGTTTTAGTACTCTTCTTTTCATTCAATTCTACACCCACCTCTAGTTGTACATTATTTTCTTAATACCCTTAATATCTTCATTTAAAATAGTATTATTTAAAAAAGAGTGGGTTATATAGTAGTTTTACCATAGTTTAAACTGACTGTATTTTGGTGATTAATCGAATTGCTCAATATTGCTATTCAATTAATAAGTATTAATGCTGAGAAATTGTCTCAAGCAATACCTCCACAGTTAAACTTTAGTGTCAACTTGACACTACCGTCAAGTGAGCCTATTAAGAAGAGTAAGCAGTTTATAATACCATTTACTTTCTCAATATCGTCTAATCCACCTATAGTTCAGATTGTTTTGAAAGGTAATGTTATGGTAACAAGTGATAGTGATAGTGAGTTTAAGAAATTGAGTGAAGATATTGAAGCTAGGAGGATACCAGTACCTGTTGTACAAGCTGTTTTCATAAATAGTATTGCAGAATCAATACTTTTAAGTAGAGCACTCGGTCTACCACCTCCAATACCTAGTCTACCTCAGTTAATAGATATGAGTAGAGAAGTGAAGAAAGACTTTAAACAAGAAACTGTTATCTAATCTTAAACAATATTTATTTAATTCATAGTTTTTCAGGTGTTTATTGTTTGAAAATATTATTGATACATGCTAGGAGTTTTAAGTATAAAGTTGTTGAACCAGCTATTAGTGAACCTGAAGATATTGGTGGTAAAAGTAGCGGAGAGTATAGTAATGTTATCGTAGTTTTCACAACAGTAGAGTCTAGAGATAGCGATGAAGTAGTTGATAATACTGTTAATGAAATACTAGATGTATTTTATAAGGTGGGTGCTAAAGGTATTCTCATATACCCCTATGCTCATTTATCTCAAGATCTAGCTTCTCCACATATTGCTCTCAAAATACTTAAATTGCTTGAAGAAAGATTGAAGAATAGAGTAAAAGATGGTATTTTAGTAGATAGAGCTCCTTTCGGTTGGTATAAAGAATTCCAACTAGATTGTTATGGTCATCCTCTTAGTGAATTATCTAGAACTATAGTTAGTGAACGAGTTACTAGAAGAGTTGAGGTTAAGAAGAAATACTATATCTTAACTCCTGAGGGTAAACTATATGATCCCGGTGAATTCGATTATAGTAATTACCCTGATCTAAAGATTCTAGTTGATAAAGAAGTTTATGGTAAAGAAATGACTGGTGGTTATAATAGAGTAAATGATTACTGCCGTAAATTTGGTTTTGAATGGGAGTCTATGAGCGATCACGGTCATATGAGGTATGGTCCGCATGCTGTTATAATAATGGATCTTGTTATGCAATATGCTTGGCAAATAGTTCGTGAACTCGGATTTCCTGTTTTCAGAGTAATGGGTACTAATATGTTTAATCTATCTGAGAAACCAGTATATGAACATGCAATGCTTTTCGGCGATAGACTCTATGAAATACAGGTTGATAATGAGAGATATGTATTGAGATATGCTGCTTGTCATCAACAGTTTGCTATGCTTAAAGACTGGATTATAAGTTATAAGAACATTCCCTTCGGTGTATTCGAACTAGCTGATAGCTATAGATTAGAGCAGAGAGGAGAAGTGAGTATTTGTTTTAGACTACGTAAATTCTACATGCCTGATCTACATGTTTTAACTAGAGATTTAACTGAAGCAGTAGTTGTTTCAATGAAGATTCAGAAGAAAATACTTGATGAAATATCTAAGCTTGGTAGGAAATACGTAGCACTATACAATGTCACCGAGGATTTCTTTAATAATCATTTCAATAGAATAGTTGAATTTGTTAAAAACGAGAATTATCCGGTTTTACTTAACGTTATATCGCCTAGTATATACTACTGGGTTTTAAACGTAGAATACCATATTATAGATAATTTAAATAGACCCCGCGAGATAGCTACTTTTCAAATAGATATTGGTAATAGCGAGAGATTTAATATAAAATACGTTGATGAAAACAATGAGAAGAAGAATCTGGTGATAATACATACTGCTATCATCGGCGGTGTTGAGAGATACATATATGCTGTTTTAGATACAGCTGCTTTAATGGAGAAGAGTGGTAAAACACCTTATATACCGACATGGTTAGCACCGATACAAGTTAGAATAATACCGTTGAGCAAAGAGTATTTAGATTACGCTAATAAAGTAGCTATGGAGATAATGAAGAGAGGATATAGAGTAGATCTGGATGATCGAGATGAGAGTTTAGGTAAGAAAATTCGCGACGCTGCACGTGAGTGGATTCCATATATTATTGTTATAGGTGAGCGTGAAGTTAAGAGTAATACTTTGAACGTACGTATAAGGAGAACTAATGAACAAAAAATTCTATCGATCGACGAGTTTATTGAAATAATCGAGAATGAAACTAGAAATTACCCTAAAACAACTCTAACTTTACCTATGTATTTGAGTCAAAGACCGATACTCAGTTACCAAACTTAAAGGTTGATGCAATGACTCGTGTCAAATATTTAGGCAGACATATTATGATCAAAGGTAAATATGTTGAAGACATTATCCTAGGTAGGAAGAAGACTACTATTAGGAGAGGTATTGTTAAACCAAAGTATCGTGAAGTAATACTACATGGTGGAGGTAGACCTGTTGCTAAAGTATTGATTGAGAAAGTTTTTCATAAAAAAGTATGTGAGTTAACAGATAGTGATGCTTTAAATGATGGTTTTAAATCTAGAGAAGAATTGATTAGAGAGTTGAAAGAAACATATCCCGGGATAACTAATGATGATTGGATAACTATTATTGAATTCAAGCTAATACAGAGAATAGATGAGATCAATAGAGATGATAAATATTTGGGTTTGAAACCAGTTGATATTGCGCGAATAGCTTTAAGATATTTAAGTAATGAATTGAGCGATGAGGATAGGAAAATATTGATTGAATTAACGAGATCTGAGAGTATTAGAGCAACTGCTTATAAATTATTTAAAAATATTGATAAGAGATATATTGTTAGAAAAGTATTGATGGAAGCATTGGATAAACTAGTTAGTAAAGGTATTTTGAGAAAGAGTGTTAGAAATGACTTACTGGATTCTCAAATGTAGTAGTTGTAACAATGAATGGAGACTATATGTGAGTTTCCCATTAGATAGAGAGTTTAGTAAAATATATCACTACTGTCCATTTTGTAGAAGAAATACTTTTCATAATATAGTGAAATATGTTGAAGAATGATGAATCCCCTTAACAAGACTCTATGAGAGGATGATTAAACCTGTCTCAGCTGACGAGTGTTTTCAAACTAACTACCAGTTAACATATATGCGATCGTTCTGAAAGTAAATGATAGTGTTATAGTTACTGGAAGAGTTAGTAACCAAGATAGTGTTATTAACAATACTATTCTCCAGTTGACATTTTTTAGATTTTTATGTTTAGCTATCCCCACACCTATTATTGATGATACTGTAGCATGTGTTGTCGATATTGGTAAACCGTATCCGAATAATAAGTACGGTATTGTTGTAAACAACCATACTACTAATGCATTTGATAGTTCAGCTGCTAAACCAGTTTTTAAATCTAATCTAGTTATTTTAAAAGCAACTGTTGTCAATACTCTCTTACCTAGCGTGAATCCACCTAATACAACACCTAAACCACCGAGTATGGCTAGAAATATTTTCGTTAAATCATCTGGAATACCGAAGTATCTAGATGTTATTGTTAAGTAAACACCTGTAGCATTAGCTATATCGTTTGCTCCAAACGAGTATGCTGAGAAAGCTAGTGAGAATATTATCAAATACTTCAGGATCTTTTCAATACTATTATCTCTTCCTCTTATTTTCTCCAACCAATACATTAATTTATCAATAACAAAGTATAGAGCAATAGCTAGCATTATTGTTAAGAAAGGTGTTAAAACCCAACTAGTTAGTATAGTGTATACAACACTCCATTTAACATCATTAATAGTTATTCTACCCATGTAAACATATGCTAAACCTATACCGAGTACAGCGCCTGTAGCGCTCTGACTAGTTGATATAGGCATACCTTTCAATGTAGCAATAGTTATCCATAAACCGGTAGCTATAACTGCTGATACTGCAGCTACAATATCAATATCTTTAACAATACCTCTATCGAAAGTTTTCATAACCATCCATCCTTGTGCTAAAGCACCAATACATGTGAATACGCTGAACAGTATCAAGGCTTTTCTAATACTTAGCGCACCAGATCCTACTGCAGTATCAGTTGGATTAGCAGCATCATTAGCACCAATATTCCAAGCAATATATAGTGAAGCAATATAGCCGATAATTATGAGAACTAGTCCGCTAGGCATTCTTAAACACTCCTCAATCTCCGTTGTAGAGTATTAGAAAGAGGAGTAAATAAATCAACTATTTATACATACGAAATACTCTCACTGCTCGAGAAAACAACCTATCGTTTTAATCAATAAAATCACGTGTTTCTATTTTCAAAGGAATATATTCATCTGCTAGAAACTTTAAACCCTTACTAGCCATAGCTTCTATTTCTAATTTAGATAATGTGTTGAAAAATATACATATTTCTCTAACCCACTCCGGTGTCTTTAACCAAGGATATCCAATTAAACCCTCTTTCTTCTTAATACTATTTTTAACTTCTTTATTCTCCAGACATACTTCCATTACATCGTATCCAACTAGTTCAACAGCTCTTTCTATATCTCTCATCTTAGCTTTAATAATATAGTTTCTCCTCTCATTTTCTGATAGATATGGTTTCTTAGAAGGTAATTTTAATATCTCTTTAACAGGTATATTCCCCACTTTCTTCTCATCTTTTAATATTTTATTTAGAATACTTGTTCCAAATATGTCTGTTAAACTAACTCCTATGAATTTAGCATTAGGTGTAGCTAATCTCTCGCTTTCATAAGATAGAGTTATTGAACCTACTTTGAAAACACTATATATGTAGAATCCATACGGGTCGGCATCTGTTAATATATATACCGGTAGTTTAAGTTCTTCATTTAATCTTCTAACAAATCTACGAGTAGCTCTATCTGGTTGCCCAGCGCTAGTAACTAATATTGCTCTATTCTTCTTCCAGAAACCATATCTATGTAGTTGCTGGAAAACAGCATCTTTCTCAACAACCAGTACGTATTCAGCATTTACATCTCTGAATTCTATTAAATCAGGAGTTGGTTCAATACTGTATGCTCCATGCCCCATTTTACTCAAATCAATAACATCATCACCACTTTTTATAACCAAGTTGCCGACAACTTTACCTTTCTCTTTACTTAAAATCAATAGTTTTTCACGTAAAACACCTAGATAAACCTCTAGATCTCTAATAACTGAATCGGATTCTCTCTGTTCATCCCATGTATTTTCATAATATATTTTACCCGACAAATCTCTATAGTTGATACTATGTTTACCACGATAGTATAGATCACGTATAGTTGGATACTCGTTGTTAACGAGAGCTTCATATATTATTGAAGCCATCAATAGTGTTTGCATAAACTTCTTGGTTTCATTAACGTCTAGAAAACTTCTTTTCAACATTTCAGGACCTAGTAGTAATAGTTTGTTTTTCTCATCATAAATAGTGTTGCTTAATATTCTCTTAGGCATTACTAAAACGGGGTCTTTCCCCTTAATCAAGTTATTAACTAATTCACCAAATCTATCTCTAAGTATTTTAATACACTCTTCCCTAGTTAGTTTATCTATTTCAGATGAAATACTCATTTCTATACACCTATTTCAACGCTTTCAATAGCATTCTTAACTTCAACTAATGGTAAACCAGTTTTAGCAACAAGTATTTCAACTAGTTTATTGGTAATAATGTCCTTATCTAAACCATCACTATGAGTAATTACTGCAAGTGAGCGAGCAATCTCGGGTATGTATTTAGCTATGTTAATAACTTTTTTCTTCATCTCTTCTTCTTTCTTTTTTCTAGCTATGTATTTTTTAAGTCTACGTGCATTCTCCATAATCGCTAATCTAATCTCTCTCCTAATCTCCGGTACGTCGGCAATAGTCTCTTTACCAACTCCGCTAAACGGTACTTTAGTGCTACATACGTGAACGAGTACTAGTATGTTTGTAGGCAGGTTTACTAAATAATTAGACCATTTAATATCATCTTTAACAACCGCCGTTATTACATCATCACCTTCATCATACAGTAATGGTATTTTATTAGCATATCTTAATACAACTGGTTTATCTTGAGCACTAATTGGAACACGTCCTCCATAAGCTATACCAGCTTCTACTATGAACGGATGTCCTTGGTAAGCACGTGGTTTACGCGTAACAGCATGTACGAATTCAGGACTATACATTCTATTCAAACCAGCGATTATTATTTCAGAGCCAAAGGGTGATAGAGCATCTGGTTTAGGTGGTTTGTATTTATCATATTTCTTCATAACTTCTACGAGTTTCAATAAATCTTCTTCACTCAGCTTCCTGGGATCAGTATTGTATTTTATCCCAGCTAAATCCAGTAGTTTCCTTGATGTTAAATCACCTATACTCTGAAAACTATGTTTCAATACATCTTGTATTGTCGAATACTTTGATGTACTTATGATTTGTTTAAGAGATTCTAAATCTACTCCATAAGGATGTGGTTTTACTTCTCTAGGTGGTTTAGGTAGTTTATCGATAATCCTCTCGTATAGTATTATCTTATTCTCAGGTGTAACTAATGTTATACTAGCGTAAGGTGTTACAACAGCTGTTTTCTCAATATATTCTAATATCTTACTCTTAGCTCTACTCCAATCACCATGTATTGTCAAAGATACTATTGTACCATTCCAATCAACATTTTTCCTAATAGTACTCCTCTCTATCACTTCCGGTTCATTCTTGTTAACATTTATTCTTAGTTTAAAATGATAAATGAATTTCAAACCAGGTTTACTAGTAGTTACTTCAACCGGTCTACCAGTAGTCATTTGTGCGTAAAGTACAGCTACTTTAACACCTAAACCATACATACCTCTAGTCTGTCTAAGTATGTATTTTGAACTAAAAAGTAGTTTACCGAAAGCATCTGGTACAACATGTGGTGCTAAACCAATACCATTGTCTTCTACGGTTATTTTATAGAATTTTCTTTCTTCACTTAGATTCTGTATGATTATTTTAATAATAGGAAGTATTCCATAGGAATCTGTAGCATCTAGAGCATTCTCAACTAGTTCTCTAATAGTTTGATACATAGCTCTAGTTGGATTATTGAAACCAGCTATTTCCTTATACTTCATGAAAAACTCTGCTGGACTAAGTGCTCTATATTTCTCGCTAAAAGACTCTATTTCACTATTCATTTCTAAACCACTCTATGAGTATATTTGTTTTACAAAATGTATTTTAATCAAAACACGGTTGAATATTATTTTCACCACACTCTCTCAGTTTATAGAGATATATAAGTTTTTCAAAAATAAACACGTTTTATCCAGTAGAATTCAAAATTGAGGTGGTTTGTATGAAAGGAATTTCACCTCTCGTTGCTACAGCTATACTACTGGTTGTAACAATTGCTGGCGGAGTATTGATATACAACTACGTCATTAATTCATTATCTAGTGCTGAACATTTTGCTTCACTAAATATTGTTTCTTCTAAAATGCTTGTTTTAGAAAACTCTACGATCGTTAATATTAGAGTATCGAATATTGGCACTAAAACGGCTATTGTCGAGAAAATAACTATCCTCCCGGTTAATCTATCTAGAAATATTAATATTGAAGTAGAACCGGGTGTTACTAAGAGTATTAACGTAGTTTTCGATCAAGTGTTTAATCCTAGTAGTAAATACTATGTAATAATAGTTTACGATCAGGGGGAAACAGAACCATATCCAGTTTCGTTGATCAAGTGATTTGAAATTTTTAGAATCGATTAAACAGGGATTTCTATTGATTGTTTTTTTGAAAAACAAGTTTGTTAACAAACTAGGGGGTTTTTTAAATAAACACATTACTCACATCGATGTAGAAGAATTTAGAAAGTTATTGAAACTAATTATTGAAGAATCTAGATTAGAATCGGTTAAATTAACAAATGTTATAGAACAATATATTGTTGATAACGTAGTGAATATATATATAAATGATAGAAACGGTCGATTAGAATATGTAGTTAGTGAACCGAGTTATGATGACAACATAGTATACGCTTTATCTATAATATATTTGAAAAACCCTAATTGTAGAGACATATTATGTATTGAGAAAACAGTAGTTGATACTAGAGATAAGTGGTTGAGAGAAATCTTTATACAACAACCTTTAACAATACAATACTATTACAATAAAATAGCGAGCGGTTATGGTTTACTATATCCTCTAGTACAAGATCCATATATTGAGGAAATATCTTGTAGTTCGGATGATAGATATGTAAGCGTTATTCACCGAAAACACGGTTGGTATGGTTGGATGAATACAAACATAGTTGTCAACAGTGAAGCTGTGGATAGAATTGTTTTAAGCCTAGCTCGATCAATCGGTAGACATATTTCAATAGCACACCCAGTGGTAGAAGGTTTAACAAACAATGGTTTGAGAATAAGTGCTACATATGGAAGAGAAGTATCTCGTAAAGGAAGTAGTTTCGTTATACGTAAGAAACCACAAATATCTTTCACTATAACTAAACTAGTTGATAACGGTACATTACCAGCATTTATTGCCGCCTATCTATGGCTAGTAATGGAGTATAGAGGATTCATAGTGATAGCTGGAGGTGTTAGTAGTGGTAAAACAACACTTCTTCAAGCATTATTAACACTAATACCACCTACTCGGAGAGTAGTTACTATAGAGGATACTCCAGAGATAACTACTTCAACGGGTTACTGGGATCCGCTTGTCGAGAGGATTATTAGCGTAGGCGAGGGTTCTAACATAGATATGTATTCATTACTCAAGTTTAGTTTGCGTAGAAGAGCTGATTACCTAGTTGTAGGTGAAGTTAGAGGTGTTGAAGCTAGGTTACTTATACAAGCATCTAGACTAGGTCACGGTGTGTTGACAACAATACATGCTGAATCACCCGAATACGTTATCGAGAGACTTGTTTCACCACCAATATCTATTCCTAAGAATCTTTTATCAAACATATGGTGTATTGTAATTATGGAGAATACTCAGGGTATTAGGAGAATTAGAGAAATACAGGAGGTTGATAATAGAGTTAAACTACATAGTGTTTTTAAAATGATCGATATCGATAAGTTTGAACCAATGGATCCGGAAAGTCTTGTTAAAAATACTATTAGATTAACTAAAATACTTGACCAAGAGGTTCTTATCAACGAGTTAGTATCTAGAACAGTTTTTATAAATAAACTTGTTTCAAACGGTGTTTTCGACATAGGTTCTCTCAGCGAGGAATTGAGTAGATATTATTTCGAGACCGCTGATAGAGGTTTTAAAATATAATGATCAATATGGTTAATTTAATAAACTATTCTCTGATCGCTGTATTTTCTATTATATTATTTCTCGTTTTTAAACCATTTATTAACAAATATTTGTATAGATTAAGGCTTGAATCAGAGTTTCTCGATTTTCTCTCAATACTATTAACATTAGAAGCTACTGGTTTAAGATTAGATAATGTTTTAGAAGAGGCTTTGAGTAATAAATTGATTCTTCCAAATAGTTTTATGAACATTGCTAAGAAATATGGTGTTATATCTCGTTTAAACCCAGATCCATATAATTGTATTAGAGTATTATCCCGTGAAATACCGAGTAATAGAGTTTCAAGTTTTTTCCGAGGATATAGTGAAGTACTTATTTCTAGTAATGATACTTTACACTACGTTGAATCTTTTCTTAAAGAGGAATTGAAAAGTATTGAGTCTAGAATAGAGAACTATATATCAATACTCGATACTGTTTACGAATCCTTTTTAATAATAATACTTGGTTTTATAATCTACTCTATTATGCCTATTATCCATATCGATCCAATCTTCTTCTCCATATTATTATCTATTTTATCAACTACTGCTTTACTAATTGTATGTAAATTAAATAGTTTAGCAATGTTTCACTACAATGGTTTTACATATTATACACTTATTTCACTAGTTGCATTGTGTCCGTTAATTACTAGTATGTTTAACATTATTTTATTCTTCCACTTATCGGTAGTTTTCCTAGGTATTATGTTACTATTCTTAACTAATAGTTTTCTAAGTATTGAAAACAATATTCTACTTATGTTAGAAGATCTATACTCTAGTGTTAGACAGGGTTTCTCAATAGATAGTAGTATTGTTAGAATTAGTTGTAAATACGGTTTTCCAGTCGAGTTAATATCTAATTTAATAAAAATCGGATTTAAAGCAAAGAATATAATTAGTGTTTTAAAAATACCTGTTTTCGCTCAAAGAATTTTTAATCTAATTCTAGCTCCGATCGAGTATAGTCATAGTTTTCCAAATTATCTAGGTTATGTTCTAAATATCACTGATAGTATTAAGAGTTTGAGGAGGATTTTATCGGAACGCGTTAGAGTATACTACATGTATGTGTTTATACTACTATCTGTATCAATAGCTATGTTAAAGTTAATGAATAATACTGGTTTTGTTAACAATAATAATTACTTAGTTAAAAGCTTAATCTATTCCTCTATCTTCGAATCATGTATAATTGCTTCAACTATAGGTAGTGGATACTGGTTTAGAAGTAAAATATTCTATATTTTGCTAACAATCTGTTTATTAATCATACTGATTCTAGTTTAGTCTAACCTTTAACAACACCTATCGGTCTCATTCTAACAACTAGTTTACCAATACCTACTTTATGAGCAACTAATGCAACTCGATCAACGTCTTTATATGCTTGTGGCGCTTCTTCACTTATAACTCTCCTAGTAGCTGCTTTAACCATAATGCCTTTACGAGCTAGTTCATCGATAATTCTCTCTGGACTATATGATCTAGTTGCATCAGCTCTAGACGATAATCTACCTGCACCATGTGGAGCTGAGTAGAATGTTTTAGCTCCTTCACGTATACCTACTAGTATGTAGCTTGCCGTCCCCATTGAACCCGGTATTAAAACTGGTTGTCCAATACTATTGTATTTACTAGGTATACCGTAGTATCCTGGTGGAAAAGCTCTCGTAGCTCCTTTACGGTGAACGATTACTCTATAAACATTATTATCTATAACGTGTCTTTCGACTTTAGCTATATTATGTGCTACATCGTATATTAACTCAATACCTAGGTCTTCGGGATTCTTATGAAACACTTCTTTAAAACTCTCTCTAACCCAGTGCATTATAATATGTCTATTAGTCCAAGCGAAATTAGCTGCAGCAGCCATTGCTTTAAAGTAATCCTGTGCTTCAGGAGAATTAAATGGTAAACTAGCTAGTTCACGGTCAGGCGGGCGTATTCCATATCTTCTCATAGCTCTCTCCATAATTATTAAGTAATCGCTAGCTACTTGATGACCTAATCCTCTAGAACCCGTGTGGATCATTATCGTTACCTGTCCTTCATGTGTAATACCCATGACTTTAGCTATTTCAGCATCATATATTCTATCAACAACTTGTACTTCTAGGAAATGATTTCCAGCTCCAAGCGTACCTAGTTGTTCTCTACCTCTCTGTTTAGCAGTTCTACTTACTTTTGAAGCATCAGCTTCTTTCCAACTCCCTCTCTCTTCTATAAAATCTAGATCACTCTCCCATCCATATCCTTTTTCAACAGCCCATTCAACACCTCTATTTAAAACATCGTCTAACTCTTCTATACTTAATTTAAGTGCACCTGTTGAACCTACACCACTCGGTACGTTTTTAAACAATACTGAAACCAATTCCTTTAATCTAGGTCTTACATCACTTTCATCAAGATTAGTTCTAAGAACACGTACACCGCAATTGATATCGTAGCCAACGCCACCCGGGCTTATAACACCTTCATCTATATCAAAACCTGCAACACCACCTATTGGAAAACCATATCCTTGATGACCGTCTGGCATAACGTATGAATAAAGTCTTATTCCAGGTAAACAGGCTACGTTAATAGCTTGTTCTATTGTTAAATCCTCTCTCATTTTAGTTAATAGATTCTCATCAGCGTAGATTATTACATCAGTATTCATACATGGTTTAGCACCTTTAGCTATACGCCATTCATATTCACTTATTTTCTGTAGAGTATAGTGAGTCATTTTTAACAACCTGTAGAAGATTATCTCTCTACTACTATATTCGATATAGGTTAATAAAAATGAGTGTTAGATAGTTTAAAATAAAGTTATTTATTTGTTTAATTAATTAAATCTATTTGTCAAAAACTTTTCTATCATGGTAATTAGATTAACAGTATCTATAGTTGATTGTTCCCCGCTTTCCATGTTTTTAATAGTTACTTTGTTTTCTCTAAACTCTCTCTCACCTATTATAATAACTAATCCTATCTTCTTTCTATTAGCTATACTCAATCCTTTACTAATATTATTTGTTCTATAAATCCATGACTCAATATTGTTTTTGACAAGTGTTTTCAATACTCTATATGAATAATCTAGAGGAGTGTTTTCAAGCGAGATTATCAATATTTCTCTATTTTGTTTCGTTAAAATCTTCTCTATAGTATTCGATTCACTAGTTAGTACTAAAGCTATTCTATCTAAACCAAGTGCTAGACCGGTTGAATACTCGGATGAACCTCCGTAAACTGTTGTTAAATTATCGTATCTACCTCCACCACCTATACTTGTTTTTAAAACACGACTCTCAGCTCTATACTCGTATATTAAACCAGTATAGTAGGCTAAACCTCTAACTAGTTTTGGTTCATAAACAGTATTGTAACCTAGTTGTTTCAAAACATCTATGAATGTTACAGTTCTCTCTATTTCACTTGAGAGTATTTCAACACTATCTCCCAAAATCTTCTTATAATCGTTGATCAAATCTCGTAGTTTATCAATTGGTTTACTAATAACTTCTCTGAATAAATCAACGTATTCTTCACTAGTGTTTTCTTTAACGAATTCGATTGCTTTATCAATAATATTCTTATCTATTAGATGTAAGATATAGTCTTGTTTATCAATAGATATGTTTGCTCGAGAAAGTATTGTTCTATGGAAAGCAACATTACCGACTACGTAGTAGTGTTTACAATTAATCCTATCTAGATAATCGCTAGCTGTTAGTGAAACGGATATATCACTATTTATATCTCTATCTCCAATTATCTCTAAACCACCTTGCCAGAATTCTCGATATCTACCTAGTTGTGGTTCTTCGTATCTAAAACATTGTGCTATATAGTATAGACGTATTGGTTTAACTTCTCCCTTGTATTTACTCAAATATATTCTGATAATACTAGCTGTTACTTCTGGTCTAAGAGCTAGTGTTCTACCTGCTTTATCTTTGAATACGTACATTGATTTCTTAATTTCTTCACCACTCTTTGCTTCAAATAATCTACTATACTCTATTGTAGGAGGTATTACTGGTTTAAAACCATGGAATCTAGCTGTTTTTCTAAATTCATTCATTAAATACTCGTATAATTCAGCGTCTAATCCAACTATATCTCTAATACCGCGAGGTGGGTTTAGGAATTCTTTACTCAACGATCTAGTCCCTCACGGGTTCTATTTTATTCAACTCATAGTATGTTAAATCACCCTGTAGACTTACAATAGCGTAGACAAGTTTCAAGTTATTACTACGAGATGAATCTATGTTTCTATAAATATCAACTACACTGTGTCTCATCCCTTCTTCTAAGACAACGACTAGCTTTAGATCACCGTGTTTATCTTTCATTAAAAACTTGTTTTCACCAAAGACTTTAACTTTCCTACCACGGTTTCTTAAATCTCTATAGACGATCAACTTTGGCCAGAAAAAGTTTTCTACACACTTGTAGTACGTGCTTAGAAAAGAATCGAGATCTGTTATAGCAGTATTATTGTTACCCAATACTTTTATTTTATTATTTAATAGTAGATAGGCTATTTCAACAATATCTAGTGTTAAAACATTGCCTTCTCTATTACCAAACCATTTGTTTTCAAGTTCGTTTACTTCTTTCTCATCATAGACTATGCCTTTACAGTTTTTATAATCGAAATAAATACTGTACAATACTTCTACACCACTAGTTTCTATTTCTATTAACAAGGTGTTAATGATTATTATTTCTATGTATTAAATCAAAATATATGTTAATATAATGTTATTTAATCAAACAAGGTGTTTATTGATGAATAGCTACAAGTATCCTTTGAAAGTGAGAGCTGTTTGGTGGAATAGTGATAAGAAAGAACTTTGTTGGATTAATACACTTAAACTACCTTTCACCGTGGAAACTGTTTGTAGTAATGATATTGATAGAATTGTTAAAGCTATCGTCAACATGGAGATACGTGGTGCTCCAGCTATCGGTGTAGCTGCAGCTCTAGCTGTTGCAGCTCATGCTCATAGAATATCTAGTTTAAATATAGAGTGTTTCTACGATGAAATCGAAAAAGCTATTTCAAAACTATGGAGAACTAGACCGACTGCATATAATTTATTCTGGGCTCTCAGTAGATTGAGAAATATTATTGTTAAAGCTAAAAATAATGGATTAACTCAGGAGGAAGTAGTTGAACTGATAGAGAGAGAAGCGTTGAATATATTGAATGAAGATATTGAAGCTAATATTAGAATAGGTGAGTATGGTCAAGAACTGGTTCCAAGTAATGCGACAATACTTACACATTGTAATGCAGGAGCGCTCGCTACAGCAGGTTTTGGAACAGCTCTTAGTATTATAAGAATAGCTCATTATTTAGGTAAGAATATAAGTGTTGTAGCTACTGAAACTAGACCTGTTTTACAAGGCGCTAGGTTAACTACATGGGAGCTATGGATTGAAGGTATTCCAGTTAAACTCATCACCGATAATATGGTTGGATATATTATGAGGAAGAGACTCGTAGATCTAGTAGTAGTAGGTGCTGATAGAATAACTAGAGATGGATATGTTGTTAATAAAATAGGTACGTATATGATAGCTCTATGTGCTAAGAGAAACAATATACCGTTCTACGTAGCTGCACCGATTACAACAATCGATATTAATTCAACAATAAACGATATTGTTATAGAAGAGAGGGTAGAGGATGAGGTTAAGAAAATAAGTGGATATAGTATTACATTAGACGATATTCCAGCGCTAAACTATGCTTTCGACATTACAGACCCAGATCTCGTTACAGCGATAATAACCGATAGAGGTATTGTAAAACCACCGTTCAGTGAAAACTTGGTTAAAATCGTAGATAAGAGGATTAACTAGTTATTTGAAAAACCTTGTTTTTCTACTAAATCATTTCAACATATTTACTTAAAGATATTTTAATAAAACATTTACACATATAATTCTAACAGTATTGAATAAACTACAGTGTTGTGAAATCGAGATGAAAAACAGCTTTAAACCCTTATGAAAAACACTAGTATCTTAGAGGGCCCGTGGTCTAGCTTGGCTAGGATGCGGGGTTCGGGGCCTTTCACGTAGTCCGGGAATCCCCGTGATCCGGGGTTCAAATCCCCGCGGGCCCATTCACTATAATGGTGTATTGTTTGCTAGAATTTCTTAAAAAAAGAGTTTGTGAAATCTGTTTTAAATTATTTAGAGACAATATTGTAGATTCACGTGTTATAGGTTTAGGAACCGGTTCTACTATTAAATACTTCATAGATCTATTGTTTAGTTCTAAACTACATGTTGGTAGAGAAATCGTTGTTTCAAGTATTGATACTCAACAATACATATTGATGAAACACGGTGTTTTAACGAAAACAGTTCTAGATCTAAACGATAACGTTGACATATATATTGACGGTTTCGACGAAGCTTCTACGAATCTAGATTTAATAAAGGGTAGGGGTGGAGCATTCTATTGGGAGAAATTATTAGCTAGTAGATCTAGTTTGAGAATATATATTGGCGACTATACTAAATGGAATGGTAGAGAATATCTCTATATGAAACCAATACCGATAGAAGTTGAGAAAGAGTATTTATACAGAGTTCTTGATACGCTTATTAGTCGAAATATTAAAGCAAAGATCAGAATGAACAAGTCTAGAGAAGGTCCAGTAGTAACTGATAGTGGTAATTATATAATAGATGTTTACTCATATAAAGTAGTTAAACCAGTAGAAACTGATAATTGGTTTAAAAACATTAAAGGAGTTGTTGAAACAGGTATTTTCCCCAATCAACTAGTTGACTATGTTCTAATAGCTGGTCCCGGTGAGAACCTGTTTAAACTATATGCTAGAAGATGATGAATATTGAATGTATTTAAACTAGTAGAGTTTTTCGAGAAAACGAGTGTTGAAAAGTTAACTGAGATTAAGAAGATGTCATCTAGTATTCTTTTAAGGAGAATTGTTAAACCGAAATTACTGTATATGAGTGGTGAATATACACCTGTATGGTTCTATATTGGTGTAAAAGATCACGTTATTATTCCGAAAACATACTGTAGTTGTATGGATTTTATAGTTAATGTCATGAGTAGGAAGACTAGATTGTTTTGTAAACACTTGTTAATACAGTATATCAGTGAGAAAACGAATAATTATAGGGAAGTTGAGATAAATAGTGTTGAAGAATTGACTAGAATTATTAATGAGATAATAGATATTAATATTAGTCCAACATTGAGGAGATTATTATTTAGAAGAGGAGATTGAATCTATGGGTAGGAGGAGGAAGAAGTATAAGAAAATTATTAGAAGACTCCCTAAAATACCGGATATATTTCAGTGTCCACATTGCAGTAACCGGACATTAACTATTAGATTCGATAAAACCAGCGATATAAATGTTAAGAAAGCAGTGATTACTTGTGGTAGTTGTGGATTATACTCTACTATGGAAGTGCCGTCTCTATATGAAGAAGTTGATGTTTACGCTAGATTTATCGATTATTTTATTAATGGAAACATAGTTGTCGAGTTTAAAAAGACTGAATCTAGTTAACATGGTGTATTAAGTGAATAGTGTTCATAAATATATTGTTGATAAAATAGAGAATGGTGAGAAACTACATTTTACACTAATTGATCCTGATAAAGTAAGTGATTACGATGAATTAGAAAAACTAGCTGATGAAGTAAAACACTATGGTTCAGATGCTTTTCTAATTGGTGGTAGTATAGCTGTTACACCAGATGAAGCTGATGAAACAGCTAGAGTTTTGAAGAAAACCGGTTTACCTGTAATTGTTTTTCCAGGTAATATAAACTGTATAACTAGGTATGCTGACGCTATTCTATACATGATTTTAATGAATAGTATTAATACCTATTACTTAATAGAAGCTCAGGTTTCAGCAGCACCTATCGTTAAGAAATATGGTTTAGAAACACTACCTACAGCTTATATCGTTATATATGGTGATACTAGTGTTGCACATATTGGTAGAATTTATCCTATACCCGTTAGTAAACCCGAGATAGTTCTAGCATATGGTTTAGCAGCTGAAATGCTTGGTATGAAATATGTTTACTTAGAAGCAGGGAGTGGTGCTAGAGATATTGTTCCACCACAGATGGTAAATATTGTCAAGAAAAATACTAAATTAATAGTTATCGTAGGCGGTGGTATTAAGAATAGAGAGCTCGCTGAGAAAATAATTAGTAGTGGAGCCGATATCATCGTTACAGGAACTATTGTAGAGCATGAACCAGGTAGATTGAAGGATATAATAAGTGTTGTTAAGAAACATACTTCTTTTTGAAAACCTCGCTTAGATCGATGTTTAGTAAATTAGCTATACTGAGAAGCCAGGCGAAAACGTCTGCTAACTCTTCTTCAATATTGTTTCGATTCATTTTAATAATAGAATCAGCTAGTTCGCCTACTTCTTCTATAAACCAAGTAAAAGTTGCATATAATCCTCGAGCACTATCTCTATCAAAATACTTCTTTTTAATAATCTCCTGTGCTTCGGATATATTCAAGTTTTAAAACCTCATCTATTTAATAACGTATTCTTATATCTAGAAAATGGTTTATAACTAGTTTTACAGATAATATTATCGGGTAATGGTGGTTTAAATGAGTAAGAAAAATAAGAGTAAGAAATCTAGTAAAAGCAGTAGTAGGAAAAGAACGCCGGGTCCACTTACTGCAGCCGGTCTTGTTAGATTCTATGAAGAAGCAGATGTGGGCGTTAAGATAAAACCATATACGTTAATCATACTCATGTTAATATTTACGATTGTCATCATAGTATTGAGTAAGATATATAGTTAATAGATTTATTTGAAAATACGTTACATTAGTTTCTTAACCCATTCCCAGTTTAATTCAATATATTTCTTCATTTCTTCTATCAATTCAGGCGTTATTTTCCTAAATCTACCCTGTAGTTTAATGTATTCTTCAACAGGTTTTCTCTTAGATGGATCTATGTATGGTCTACTCGGTGGCGATAACTGTAGTTTACCATCATAGTATTCGTATAGAATCCACATACCTGTTTCTACAGCTAGTTTAGCTATTCTAACAGTGTATCTTGGTTCAAATCTCCATCCAACAGGACATGGTGCGTGAAGATGTATGAATTTAAATCCACGTATATTCCTGGCTTTCTGTAGTTTAGAGTAGAAATCATGGGGATAGCCAATACTAGCTGTAGCAACATATGGTATATTGTGAGAAATCATTATTCTCGCAACATCTTTCTTATGTTCTCGTTTACCGACTATAGGTGTTGTAGTAGTCCAAGCACCGTATGGTGTAGTACCACTTCTCTGAATACCAGTATTCATGTATGCTTCATTATCATACATTATATATATGAAATCATGGTTTCTCTCAGCAGCACCGCTTAAACTAGCTAAACCAATATCAGCTGTTCCACCATCACCAGCCCATGCTATAACAGCTACATCTTTAATACCTCTAAGTTTAAGTCCTTCAGCTAAACCAGATGCAACAGCTGCTGCTGATGCGAAAGCTACGTGAACTAGACTTGTTTTCAAACTACTACCGGGGTATATTCCTACAACAACAGCTGAACAACAAGCTGGTATAACGAGGATCATCTTGTCTCCAAATACAGCTGATATTACTTTCCAAGCTATTGGAATCGGACATCCGGGGCATGCAGCGTCTCCTGGTAATACTACTTCACGCATATTGTAAGGTAATGGTGGTTTAGAACTACTCATTCAATCACCTCTTATGATACCATTTGAAACGTATAGGTTCATTTCCTTTCTCTATTTCATCTACGAATTGTTTAGTCAATTCATAGAAATCACTGTGTGTGATATTAACACCTCCAATACCTGCAACAATGTTTGAAATAATCGGCAGTTTCCTCGTATAATTATACATTCCTGTAACTAGATCAGTATATAGTGGACCCCATGCACCGAAACTCAATCCTCTATCATAGACTAATATCCCTTTAGCGTTATTTAATCTATCCCATAGATCTCTATGTGGAAATGGTCTATAGAAGCGGATTCTAACAACACCAATAGGATATCCTTCTCCACGTAGTTTATTAACAGCTTCTATTAAATCACCAGTCCAAGAACCCATAGCTACAGTATAGTATTTAGCGTCTTCACAGTTAATACACTGTATTAAACCACCGTAGCTTCTACCGAATAATTTACCGTATTCTTGATCAACCTCTTTTATAACAGTAAACGATTCTTCCATAGCTTTCTGTATATCCATAAACAATTCCTCAGTATCTTCAGGTAAAGCTAGGTTTCCAACAGCTATCGTATCACTACCATCAACAACATATCCCTGTCTACGTGGACCAAGCCATTCAGCTACAGCATCTTCATCCGGTAGTTCAACGGGTGTAGCTGTATGGCTCAGTATGAAAGCATCTATAGCAACCAGTACTGGTAAGTAGACTCTAGGATCTTCGCTTATTTTAAAAGACTGTATTGTTAAATCAAGTACTTCTTGATTATCCATAGCGAAATTTAGTAGCCAACCAGTATCTCTCTGATCGTAGAAATCGAAGTGATCGCTCCATATATTCCAAGGTGTTCCAATAGTTCTAGTAACTATAGCCATTACAGAAGGGAGTCTAGCTCTACTAAACCAGTGGAGCCATTCATGCATGTATAGTAATCCGTGACTACTAGTTGCTGTAAATACCCTAGCACCGGCTAATGCTGCACCATAGCAAGCAGCGAGAGCGGAGTGTTCGGATTCAACGTTTATCATCAATGCATTCATTTCACCTGATTCTATTAATTCAGCTATTTTCTCAACAATGGTTGTTTGAGGCGTTATTGGATAAGCAGCTACTACGTCTACTCTAGCTAGTTTAGTAGCATAAGCTACTGCGTAATTACCTGTTAATACGAGTGTTTTACTCATCTAGGATAAACCTCTTTATTCTGGAATTAATTGAATAGCATTGAATAAACAAACATCTGCACATATTCCACATCCTTTACAATACTCGTAATCTATTATAACACCTGTTTCAGGCTCTACGCGAATAGAGTTCACGGGACAGTATATTTCACATTGATAGCATCTTTTACACTTATTGTTATCAACAACTGGTTTCTCAACTCTCCAAGTACCTGTTTTACCGGCAACACCTATTCTAGGTCTAGCTATTGGTAGCTTATCGTGAACCGGTTTCTCGATAACTAATTTATCTCTCATGAAACTACACCTTGAGAACTAGTTTTGTTTTTTCAAAAGCTTGTATAGAAGCATGAGCATTTATCTCACCTATTCTACCACCGAAATAGTTTTTTACAGCTTTAGCAATATTATCTATATTTATTAAATTAATTGCTTTAGAGAAAGCACCGAGCATACTAGTGTTTACAACAGGCCAGCCTGCAACAACTAGTTTGTTTTCAATAGCGATCTTCGTAGCATCTACTTGATATATTTCAACATTCCTACCGAGACTATATTTACTTAAATCTATCTCATAGTTATCGGGTGCGTTTAAAACAATATATCCATTATCTCTAACACGTACTTTGTTTAAAACACCCATTTCAGCTAATCTATAGTCTAGAACAATCAATACATCTGCTTCATTAAACATACCGTGTTTTAAAATCGGTTTATCACTCAATCTAGCAAAAGACATTACAGGAGCACCTCTACGTTCAGCTCCAAAGAATGGAAAACCCTGTGCATGTAAACCCTGATACATAGCAGCTAACACCAGTATGTTTGCAGCAGTAACACCGCCTTGTCCACCTCTTCCATAAAATATTATCTCATAGAACAAGATTTACACCACGATTAAACCTTTTAAAAATATGTATCAAATAGATTATAAGGATATAGCTATAGAAACTCTAGTGTAAATCCTGTGGGATTTATTTAGATAGGTTAAAAACATTTATCTACTATACTGAGTAAATACTGGATTGGAGGTTTTTAGTTTGACAATCTATTGGGAGAGATGTAATCTATGTAGTAGATATATTGTTGTCAGAAACTGTACTCTACATTCCGATGTAAACATATGTATCTATTGTTGTACATCTTGTTTAGAAAGAGATCGTTGCCCCAAACCAGTATGGTTAATAGGATTGGAAAAACCAGTTACACAGATTAAGAAAATGAGTTTAGAAGATAAGAAGAAGCTTATGGAAGACCTGTTATCTAAAATTCGTAAAACAAGTTAGTAGAAGCTATGCTTCTAAACGTGGAACAATCCAGTAGACTATGTAACCACCCTCACCTATTTCAAACTCTACTTTAGCTGGTTTATCGGTATCGAAATAGAGTGTAACGTATTTAGCTGACTGTAGTGGTTTAAGAGTTGCTTCTAATAAACTAACACTATATATTGATTTAACTTCATCAACAGTTGACGATAAGTAAGCTAATGGATTTCCTTCACTAAATTCACCTACATATTCTTTATGTTGAGCATGTGAGTATACAAGTAACTTACCGTTTTTATAGTGAAATACAGCTTCTTCACCAATAGTCTTTAGATCACGTATTAATTGTTTATAATCATCGGCTACAAATCTAGCTGTAACGCTCAATTCAAGTTTAATCTCTTGAATAGCTTCTTCACCAATACCTCTAGCGTTTACATAGAAAACTCTCTCAACACTCGTCTTCTTGTTTCTAAAAACAATTTTTAATACTTCATCACCAGGTTTATATTCGAGAATTAATGAATCGTTACGTGTAGCTCTTCTAACTATTTTGTTTAAATCAGCTACAGGTACTATGAATCCGGTTTCTTCACTTACTTCATATTCTTCGAATGCTATAGAAGGTATTTTAACGATGATCATGGTTGTTTTATCGGGACTCAGAACACGTGATTCTAAACCATCTATTTTAGCATAAAAGGGGGATTCGTCGGTAACTTTAGCTAAAGCCTGTACTACGTATTTAAACTTAGAAGCGGATGGATAAGATGCTTTAAACAAGTAAATCACCATTTATAAAGTAGCATCCTACAATGTGTTAATAGATTATCAAACCTATATATAGATTAGTACAGATAAAATATAGAGTATTTTAAACAAGGTGTTTGATATGAATAAAACTGTTAAAATAACAATTGATTTAACAAATAGTCCGCATATAACTTTAAACAATAGTGAAGCAAGTAAACTGTTAATGTGTTTAGAGAGAGAAATCGGTGAAACAATTGATTTAAAAGAATCTCTGAGAATAATAAGTAATTTCGATGAATTCTACAAATATTCAAAGAGAAAATATAGAGATTACTTAACGCCTGTTAAAAACCATAGAGACAGTATACTAGGTAGAACAATTGTTCATAAATTAAAGCTATTTATTGAAAACAACGATAAATTTGTTGAAATAGTATTTGATAGAAGATTCAACATTGATTACTTGAAGAAATGCTTACTAGAGATAAGCTATAGTAATGTAATTGTTGAAAAACAAACTATTTAGAACGCTTAGACCTAGATCTCTTCTTTTCAGCTTTCTTCTCTCTCGATCTCTCTTTTAAACTACTACGTATTTTCTTTAAATCATCTATCGATGCTTCACCGGTTAAAACATTAATCCATGTTTTCGTTATCTGAATAAATTTCTCTAGATAATTTATACGCACACTCTTTATATCAACAGTTTCTTCATTTTCTTCACCTATTTCTTCATCAACCTCTTCTTCATCGTTAAACAACATTTAATCACCGGAGACCATTCTCTAACAAGTATTTAGCAAATTCTTCTTCACTAACCACTAGAATATCGTTTAAACCACTAATACTTATTAAGTAATTTAAACTTTTAATACTCTTTAAAGCACTTTTTATAGCATTTAATCTATCACTATGATATACTCCAGAGAATATTTTAGATACGTAATCTAGATTTCTAGGTTCAGATATATTGAAAGCTATTTTAATAGAAGCATTCTCTATCACTGGTTGTGGAGTTGCTAGAGCATACTGAGTTATATACACTACTCCTATTCCATACTTCCTACTCTCAACGAGTAGTTTAGACATTATCTGTCTACTATAGTCTCTAGTAAACAATGTATATGCTTCATCAAGCACTATCATGTATTCTCCTTTCAACTCTCTTCTATACATCATATTCATCAATCTATGGAGGAAAGTATCTACATACAATAGTTTAATGTAATCACTTTTCAAATTACTAAGTACTATAATAGATGGTTTATCGAAAACTCTACTGAAAGATAGAGATGTGCCTGCAAACACGTTATCCGCTAGTACTTTAAGATATGGATATACTCTACTATAAACTTCCCGTAACTCTGGTTCTGATAGTGTTTTCCTACAAGTTTCTAAAACATCTCTAAGTGTTGGAGGTTTATTACTCCATGAACTAGGTGAATCGGGAAATATACCGAAGTACTCATAGGTTTTGAGTATTAATTCTTCAATAGTTTGTCTCTGTAAATGACCTAGTTTGAAAATAGACATTATCGCGTTAGATAGTTGATGCGCTCTTTCACGTGGATTAGATCTACCTATCTCTAATGGATTTAAACTAAGTGTTGATGCATCTACTATCTCGATGTCATTAATGTATTTTTTAATAATATAGTATTCATTATGTGGATCGAAAACTATGAATTTAACACCATGTTTAACATAGAGTTCTAAAATAATATTTTTAGCTAATAGTGATTTACCACTACCGCTCGAACCCATTATAACAATATGTCTATTCGGTATTTTACCAGGATCTATTAATAATAGATCATTGTGTTCTAGCCAAAACCATGTTTTCCTCTTAACATTCCTAATCCATTCTTGGTCAAAGCCATTGTATAATCTACGCGGTGTACCGTATTTTAATACTGCTTTAACACTACCTAGTAGAATACCTTTATCGGGATTACGTGGTTTTAGAAATTCAATACTTTTCGTTGAATCGATTTCATTGATAATTGTTATTGAACACGCTAGTAATGGTATGAGTGACCAGATACTAGCTGTAGATAGTAAGCTAGTTTTAAATACACTAGTATAGTTGTTTATGAAAAACAGTGTGATTAATGATATAGCTATATTAACGTATAAGTAAAACAATATAGATCTGTAGACAACACTATAGTCTATATTCAAAAGATCTAGAAGTATGTAAGTATATAGTAGAGTTATTAATGGTAGAGTCAAGGAGAGTGATGCAAAGAATAATGTATAGTTTCGGATCACTGTTATGTAGTTAAAAGTTTTCTTAATTACTAAT
>Ga0209394_1000332_pt1 | contig 39529 bp, 41 predicted proteins | sample JNZ201metaG_FD_184122 | JGI IMG/M metagenome (GOLD analysis project Ga0209394, IMG submission 184122) | Hot spring microbial communities from Jinze hot spring, China to study Microbial Dark Matter (Phase II) - JNZ 20120812A (SPAdes) (version 3) ...
GACGTCTACGAGCCTCTAGCAGTCAAGAGGCAGATAATTAAGTCAGCCGTCGAAGCGGCAACAATGATACTTAAAATAGACGACGTCATAGCCGCCGGAAAAACAAAACCGCCGAAAACACCTAAGGGACCGGAAGGCTACGGTGGAGAATTCGAGTAAAAATAATATGTCTAAACCTTTCATTTATTTTTAATTAGTTTTTGTTCTATCTTTAGTTCTAGGGCACGAATAATCCATGGTTAAAGAGGTCTTTGAGATCTCTGAGAATATCCCGCTTTTAGGATGTATCGCATTCGGCTTAATTGACAGGGGAACAAACCTTATTCAAGTCCGTCCAATTACAACATGCCCGCTTTCATGCATTTTTTGTTCAACTGACGCTGGCCCAAAGTCTAGAGGAAGGCGCACCGAGTATATTGTCCCGCTAGATCATATTATTGAATGGTTTAAAAGAGTTGCCGCCTTTAAAGGTGGACGGGATATAGAGGCTCATATTGATACTGTAGGAGACCCCATAACATATCCGAGAATAGTTGACTTGGTTTCCGGCTTAAATAACGTTAAGGGCGTCAATGTTATTTCGATGCAAACTCATGGATCAATATTAACCGAAAAGGTTCTTGACGAACTTTCAGAGGCCGGGTTAACGAGGATAAATCTTTCGATAGATGCTTTAGACCCTGATTTGGCGAGAAAACTTTCTGGAGCAGAATGGTACGATCCATCTAGAATAATTGATTTAATGCATTATGTAGTTTCAAACACGAAGATCGATCTGCTTATCGCACCAGTTTGGATTCCAGGAATAAATGATTACGAAATACCTAGAATAATTGATCTCGCAAAGAAGATCGGGGCTGGAAAAAGATTCCCTCCATTAGGCATACAAAAGTATCTCATTCATAAGCATGGTCGGAAAATTAAAGGTGTTAAGCCGATGCCATGGGGGAAGTTTTATGAGCAGCTTAAGTATTGGGAGAATGAGTTTAAGGTAAAGCTCATTTTAAAGCCGGAGGACTTCGGGATACATAAGCGTCCAGCGCTTCCAGTACCGTATAGGCGTTTCGAAGCCATCAGGGTTAAAGTTGTCGGACCAGGATGGCTTAAAGGAGAAGCATTAGCCTTAACAGAGAGATGCGACAGAAGCGTAACTTTAATAAACGCTGAAAATATTCCAGTAGGGTCAAAAGTTAAAGCCCGCATATTATCCAACAAGGATAACATTTTTGTCGCTGAAGCAATAGTTTAATTAGGAATTAACGGAGGATGAAACGATAACTTTAGACGATAAAGGTTCGGTGTTCAGGAATGCACGTATACCTCGATGGAAAAATTAAGGAGGATTTCCCAGATCTAAAGATTTTAGCTACTATTATAGAGGATTTAAGCGTTAAAAGCGATGATAAAGATCTTGAACTGTTGAAAGATAAAGTTATTGAAGAGGTTAAATCCAAGTATAGTATTGATTCGCTTAAAGATATCCCAAGCGTCAGAGCTTACAGGGAATTCTTCTGGAGGATCGGAATAGATCCAACCAAAAGTAGGCCGGCTGCGGAAGCATTGATAAGGAGGGTGCTCTTAAATAATCCCCTGCCTAAAATCAATACGTTTGTTGACTCGCTTAACTTAGCCTCCTTGAAGTCTGAGGTCGCCATAGGATCATTTGATATAGGTAGGGTTTCCGGCGAATTCATAGTCATGAGGTATGCGAATAGGGGCGAGGTTTTTCAGGGAATAGGTATGAGCAGCCCCATTGTGCTTAAAGGATGTGAAGTGGTTCTTTCGGACAATTTGGGTCCAATAGCTATTTATCCGCATAGAGATTCTGAGCGCACAAAGATAACTGAATCCACCCGAAGAGCCCTATTGATCTTCTGCGGGGTTCCAGGCATAGACATAAATATGCTTCTAGAGGCAATGAACATTACTGTAGGTTTAATAACTAGATTTTGCGGCGGATCCACTAAAGCCGTAGAGGTCGAGTGAAGTGCGCCAGCGGTTCAAGTCTCTCCTGGAAGATGTTGAGAGAAAAAAGAATTCGAGGATAATTTTAGCCCTCGACGTCGTCGCTGAGAGCAGTGAGAAAATTTTCTCAAAGAGCATGCAGATACTCGATGAGGTCCACGAATACGTATGCGCATTGAAGATCAATCATCACCTCGTTTTACCACTTGGATTGTTTAGTGGGGTAAAGAGAATTCTTGATAGAGCTAAGGATCTTGGGCTGCCAGCAATAATGGATTGCAAGGCTAACGACGTTGGAAGCACAAACCGCATAATAGCGGAAAACTACTTTAAAGCCGGGTTTGACGCCCTTATAGCGAACCCCCTTATCGGATGGGAAGACGGAGTCCAGCCGATTTTTGAAGTAGCCAAGAAAATGGGGCGCGGCGTGATATTACTGGTTTATATGAGCCATAAAGCCGCCTGGGAAGGCTATGGGCAAAAAATTTACGATGAAAAAACGGGGACCATTAAGCCGCAATATATCGTCTTCGCTGAAAAGGCTTTAGCTTGGAGAGCTGACGGCGTGATCGTCGGCGCAACATACCCTGAAAAGATAAGCGAAGTATACGCTGTCCTAAGAGGGAGCGTACCGATATACTCGCCCGGCGTCGGCGTGCAGGGCGGGGATATCGAAAGGGCTATATTGGCTGGCGCACGCTACCTTATAGTTGGGAGATCGATAGTTGAAGATAAAGACCCAGCTGAAGCCGCCAGAAGGCTTCGAGACGCTTCAAACAAGATTATAAGTAATGTTGGTCACAGGGCGGCTTAAGCAGCTGACCTTAGATGTCCGTCCGTTAGTCATCGACTTTCCCAGCAACAGGCTTCCTCATCGGTCAGCTGCAATATTTAATCTTTCAACCCGGTAGATTAAAAGTTATCCCCATATTTAGTCTTTTCAGCCTCTTATGGTTCGTTAGATTTTCTGTTTGGACCATAATTCACGTTTTAACAGATCCCTTACAGCGGTTCTTATGGCGGCGCTTCTACTAGGATACATATTCTGTCTAACGAGCTCATCTAAGCCTTCGAGATAGGCTTCAGGGAGCAGAACCGTTACTAGCTTCATCTCAAACACGCCCCAACAGCTTTCGCCTAATATCTGTATATTATGGGGAGATTTAAGCATTAGATGCGAGTTTAGCTAAAAGTAGCCAGGTTGAAATGTCTTGAAAGCCGCTCTAGTAGTTATAGACATTAACATAAAGATTAAAATAATGGAGGCTTTTAACCTACGTAATTTCAAAACGTTTTGTTATTTTAACGTGGCGCATTAATATCTTCCAAAGAAACTTAACGTGAAAAAATTGCGGTAAAACTTATGCTTACTGGGTTAAAGCGCAGAGATAGATGCGCGCTTCGCCTAGACTTGGCTCTCTATACGGGTATTGTTCGTCCACCAAAAAACTTATCGGTTTGAACTTAAACAACACTGTTTGTTAGCCGCCTAGAGAGTGTTGAGGTTGGAGGGATTTAACCCTAAAGACTTTGTTGAAAGGCAGATTAAGGAGATTAGACGTGTTATTGGCGGTGGTAGAGCGCTAATAGCTGTTTCCGGCGGAGTTGACAGCTCGACGTGCGCTGTGCTAACGCATATGGCTATAGGAGACAATTTAATCTGCGTTATTCTCGACGATGCCTTCATGAGACTTAATGAGCCTGAAAAGGTCGCCGAGACCCTCTCTAAGCCTCCGCTAAATCTTCCGGTAAGAGTTGAGCGTGTACAAGAGCGTTTCTTAGAGGCGCTCAGAGGGCTTAGAGATGCAGAGGAGAAGAGAAAGGCTTTCAGAGCAACATTCTACGAGGTTTTAAGCGAGATAGCTGAGAGAGAGAAATGCGATTTTCTCGTTCAGGGAACTATTCTAGCCGACATAATTGAGACTAAGGGTGGAATAAAAACTCAGCATAATGTTTTAGAGCAGATAGGCTTGAACGCCCGTGAGCTCTACGGTTTTAAGGTTGTTGAACCCTTAGCGAGCCTACTTAAGTGGCAGGTTAGGGAGGTTGCAAGATACTTAAAAATCCCGCCTGAAATAAGTGAGCGCCAGCCTTTTCCAGGTCCAGGTCTATCGGTTAGGGTTGTTGGTGAGATTAAATTTGAGAAGCTGGCAGCTCTAAAGAAGGCGACCGCGATAGTTGAGGATAAACTCTCCCCCTATAAGCCAAGCCAGTACTTCGCAGCCATAATAGATAATAGGTTTAAGCCCGTCATGGAAGCTGGGAAAATCGCGGATGCCGCAGCATCGTCTTTAGGGGTTAACCCGAAAAATGTTTCTCTAAAAGTGTTTGAGGATAAGGCGACTGGGATTAGGAATAATGTGCGTAAGTACGGTGATATAGCGGCTGTTAAATGTTTGGTTGGCGGCGAAGTTTATACGCTGCCTATAGGTAGGCTTCTCGAAATGCAGAAGGCAGTGATGGAGAGGGACCAGCATATCGCGAGGGTATTATATTTAGTCTCCGAAGCTGAGGGGGGAAAACCGTACTCCATAGTTATTAGGGCTGTTAAAACCGAAGATTTCTTAACGGCTGATGTTGCTAACATACCATGGAGCTGCCTTACGGAAACATCTAAGGAAATTCTTAGCCGCTGCCCGGAGATCTCCGCCGTCTACTTTGATGTAACTCCTAAACCTCCCGCAACGATAGAGATGGAATAGGATTGCTAAAGTTCCCCACTTTCTTCTATCTTTTTATAGGTGTGTAGCGTACTATCTCTTCATGGTGTTAGTTTATGAGGGTTAGGGTTCAAAGAGTGGAGTCTGTTAGGGATTTAGAGGGCAATCTAGGCAAGCGCATAGAGCTCGTGCAGGAGGAGACAACGCCGAGGTTCGCTATTAGACCGATGAGCGAGGAGGCTAGAATGGTTCAAGACATGATAAGGGTATTACAGCAGCAGATCCCGCTCTTCAGCATTCAGACGCAGATCACTATGCCTAAGATAATTCTGTTTCTGACTGAGCGTGAATACGAAGAGTTGGGAGTCGACTTTGACGTTAACCAAATATATGACGTTGAACTCTTCAATCAAACTATAAGGTTTAGGAAAGTGCAGTGATAAGCGCTCCGTCAGCCCCTAAAAGAGCTGAAGGGGGCTGGATAAAGTGAGGGTTAGAGCTCACGTATTTATCAGCGGAAAGGTTCAAGGAGTATTCTTTAGGCATGAGACGCGCCTAAGAGCTATACGCAATAACGTTAGCGGGTGGGTCCGCAATTTACCTGACGGAAGGGTTGAAGCCATCTTCGAAGGAGAGAAGGAGAATGTTGAGGCTATGATAGAGTTTTGTCGAAAGGGGCCGCCGGGCGCCGTAGTTAGGGACGTGAAGGTTATATGGGAGAACCCGACGGGCGAGTTTAAGGGTTTCCAAATCCTGTATTGATGCATTTAAACTTTTCTTTCTGCAACCAAAAGAGATATTAGTGATTGCGCAGCTTATTTTAGCAGGTAAGAAGAACCTTTTGATTAAAAGGAGAAGAGAGAGTTGTCGGGGTGGGAAATATTGGGTGAAAGCTGGATACAGGCGTCTGAAAGGGCTTTAGAACAGATAAGAAGATTCCTTGAAAGGAAGGATATGGATAGGCTTGAAATCGTCCAGTCAATGCGCTTCATTCTACTATCCCTACACAGAAGCTTGCTCGGATGGATGAACTGGGTTAATAATCCAGACATAATGGTTGCTTTCAGTAAGGAGGAGCTGGCGGAAATGAACAGACGTTTAGGCGAGTTCGTCCAAGAATTCATAAAATATGATATTGAAGTGACGAAGCAGGGCGCTAGAAAGAGCGGCTTCGCTATCGAAGCTAGGCGGGAAGCTGAAGAGAGCTCCAGAAGAAGACCCGATGAAACATTCTACATATAAAAGTAAACTCTTTATTATTTTAGCTTCTCTTTCTCGAGATCCTGAAATGAGAATTTTTACCGTGGCTGACGTATTCTCCTCCAAAATGATCACGCACTATCGAGGCGATCCTCGCAAAATTCTCCGGACCAAGGTACTGTTTAGGTTTAATGATTATGTAGTCGTCAGTTACCTCAAATAACAGTAAACCCAATAAATCCTGCGGAAAAACCTTTTGAATATCATCGATAGAGCTCGTTTTAAGGGCTTGACTGGCAGATTTATCTCCGTCATATGAGCTGACGTATCTTTTTAGGGCTTTAGTAATCTCTGCTAGATCATCGGCAATTATTTTTAGAACCCTAGTTAAGTCATCTAGACGCTTAAGAATCTCTTTAACGTCAACCTTATCATCGCTCATATATTAGCCGCCTTAGCCGCGGATAAATTCAGGTAGGCTACCCGCCACTCTTCAATGTTTCTATTGTCTCCAAGCTATTTAATGGTTTTCCCAGAGCATTTAACACTCTTCTGAATAATGTTTTTAAGAGCGCGGTAAAACAGCTGAGTTAAATTTAATTCTCCTCAGAGCTTTATTATTTTTTGTCTTATCTTAAAGGATCATTAATGTTGAAGAGGAATACCCATAATGCTCGAGATAGACGGCGGTCAGAAGAGCGGCAGCGGCACAATACTGCGACTATCGGTCGCGTTATCTAGCATACTTGGTGAGCCGCTGCACATCTATAATATTAGGAAGAAGCGTAGCGAGCCTGGTCTTAGACCGCAGCATCTCGAGTCTGTTTTAACGGCAGCTAAGCTGTGTAACGCTAAGGTTAAGGGCGCATATATTGGTTCTCAAGAGCTGTGGTTTGAGCCTGGAGAAATATCTGGAGGCGATTTAACCGCCGAGATAGGGACCGCTGGAAGTATACCGATGCTTATAATGACCGTTCTGCCCATATGCGCATTTGCTAAGCAGCCGGTCTCGCTTAGAATCACTAAAGGTGGAACTGATGTCCGCCATTCACCAACCATAAATTACTTGATTAATGTCTACCTTAAGATACTTGAGAGAATGGGGTTGAGGTCTCAGATAGAGGTTAAGAAGTATGGGTATTATCCTAAGGGTATGGGTGAAGTTATATTGAGGGTTCAGCCGTGCAGAGAATTTAAACCCATAAGGCTTGAGGAGTTCGGCGAAATAATAGATGTTAGAGGGGTGTCGGTGTGCACATTTTTAGCCGACAGAAAAGTTGCTGAGAGGCAGGCTAGGGAGGCTGAGAGACTGCTGCAAGCGAAGGGGTTAACCCCTAAAATTCAAGTAATAAACGATTTCTCGAATCCGTTACAGAAAGGTAGCTCGCTAGTTTTATGGGTTGAAACGGATAAAGGTGCGCTTTTAGGAAGCGATTCTATAGGTGAAATTGGGAAGACTAGCGAGATGGTAGCTCAGGAAGCCGTTGAAGGGTTACTTGAGGAGGTAAATGCTAAAGCAACAGTTGATGTTCACATGGCTGACATGCTTGTGCCATATGTGGCTTTAGCCAGAGGGAAATCGGTCTACTTAACAAGAGTCGTGTCTGATCACCTTGAATCGAACATATGGCTTGCTGAAGAAATCCTAGGCGTAAAGTTCCACGTTGAGAAGATGGATGGATTGTATAGGGTTTCGAAAATCTAGTTAGGTTTGGTGGTGACCGTGATGTTCAAGGTAAAAGTGAGGGGAATATATAGTACGGCGCTAACGCGAATACTGCTTGAAAATGGCTTCAAAATAGTTCAGCCGTCGGCGGCGATAAGGGAGAGGTTTAAGCTACCTCCATCTCCAGATGATCAGAGCCAGCCAGATTTAGAAATAAATGATAGGTTTGATAAGCAGGGCGTCAATGTTACCGGTGATTCGGAAGCAGCTGAGAAATTTATATCAGTATTGCTCAATTGCCTTGACGACGTGATAATCAGGAGAAAAACGATCTTAATGCCAATGCATCCTAACAATTCCAGCGAATCTTCCAGCCTACCTGAAATTTTAAGTGAGGTGCTGACTGAGGTTAATTCGCTAACTCCACATCAGATTATACGTGTTGATGTAGAGTTTCCAGGACTGTCGAAAAGGAAGCTCGATGATATTAGGAGCACAGTCGTTCCAACATTGAGCGGACACCACTACTTTAAGGCATATGGTGGTAAGGCTGCCACAATAGTTGAGATGGCTGAGAAGCTGCTTGAAAAAGGCTACTCAATTAAGGAAGTTGAGGAGCTATTTAGGGAGTGTATTATGCGAGAGTATCCATATAGGGGATCTAAGCTCAACATAGAGCATGTGAAGATTAATGGTAGAGTGTTCCAGCTGGGTGAGGCTCGAATATTGGAGTTCAATGAAGAAGATCAACACGTAAGTCTTCTAAGGGTTTTCTCATCGCAGGGGGTTTACGATGGGCTTAAAGTCCCTAAAGAATCCGGAGACTACGCCATAACAAGAATGAAGATCGGTGGGCTATGTTTCCAAACATCTTATTTCTCCAGGGATGGCGAATATAAAGGAACATATGTGAACATAAATACTCCAATAGAGATTTATCCTGGCAAAGTCAGGTACGTTGACTTAGAGGTAGATGTATGCATGTGGCCTGATGGGAGGATCCAGAAAATAGATTTCGAGAACCTTGAGAAGGCTGTGAAAATGGGCTACATATCTGAAAGATTAAAGAGTATTGCTTCTAGGGTTGTTGAGGAAGCTATCGCCAATTTAAATTTGCAGGAGGAGAAGGAGGTAAAATTTATTTTGAGTGAGGGCATCGCGGACTGAGGAGAACGTCTGAAAAGTTTATGAATAAAATATATATTTTAGTGTTTTCCCTTATCTCTTGGTGATGGGGTATGAGCGCCTTAAAGCTAAAGCTCGCAATGCTTGCAACGCTAGCTGCGATAATAGGTTTGTCCACTCTCGCCATCACAATAGTACTCTCGCTGCTTGGAGTACTAGACATATTAACCCTAGGCGTATTTGTGATCTTCATAAACGTGTTACAGTGGCTTATCGCGCCCTACATAATCGACGCTATGTATAGGACTAGAAAAGTTTCTAGAGCTGAGGAGCCGGAGCTTTATGAGATCGTAGAGAGACTGAGCGCTAAAAGCGGCATAAAGACGCCGGAGCTAAGAATAGCGAACATTCAGATACCCAATGCCTTCGCGTACGGCTCACCTTTAACTGGTAGCAGGGTGGCAGTTACAACAGGTTTACTCAACACGCTTAACATGGATGAGGTTGAAGCAGTTATAGGCCATGAAATAGGGCACTTAAAGCATCGTGACGTCCAAGTCATGATGTTTGTCTCCCTACTGCCAGCGATATTCTACTATATTGGGTATTCTTTAATGTGGTCATCAATGTACTATAGCGGTAGAAGGGATAGGGGTGGAAACGGCGGATTATTGGCTTTGATCGGCGTACTCAGCATAGCGGTCTACTGGATACTGACGCTCTTCACGCTGTACTTAAGTAGGCTGAGGGAATACTACGCCGATAGACACAGCGCTACAGTCGTGCCAGGAGGGGCGAGAAAACTAGCATTAGGTCTAATTAAAATAGTTGAATCATCAACCAGGATACGTAGAAGATACAGTAATATGGGGAGCCTGAGCTCCTTTAGAGCTCTATTCATCTCAGACCCGGAGAGCTCCGAGAAGGATTTAATGGATCTCTCAAGAGCCGGCGTGGTGAGAGGCGACATTATATCCGAGTATACTAGGCGCAAAGTCACATTTGCGGAGCAATTAGCCGAACTCTTCTCAACCCACCCGAACATAGTGAAGAGACTGAGAGCGCTTCAGGAATTAATGTAGCAGCACTATAATTTATTTTCACTAAAAAATATGTAGCGTCAGGTTTTCACTATCAAATTTTTATTATCGATATTTTTGAAATCTTTTCTTGAGGATGAGGATGAAGATAGATATAGAGTTTGAAGCCCCCTCCTGGGATGAGATTTACGAGCTGCTGTTATCTCTAGCCGACATGATTAAAAGGGATTCATTTAAGCCAGATCTCATCGTCGGCATATCGCGCGGAGGGTGGCCTCCGGCGAGAGTTATGTCTGATCTTCTTGGAAACGTTGAGTTGGCTAGTGTTCGCGTTGAGTTTTATCGTGGGGTTGCTGAAACCGGTGATGAGCCTGCAATAACTCAACCTCTTCCAGTATCAGTGGAGGGGAAAAATGTTTTAGTTGTAGATGATGTCGCCGATACTGGGAGAAGCCTTAAGGTTGCCTGTTCCCATATTATGGAGCGCGGTGCGAAGACCGTTAAAACGGCAACTATATATTATAAGCCCTGGAGCATATTTACTCCAGACTACTATGTTAAGGTTACAAAGCGCTGGATAGTTTTCCCATGGGAGAGGAGAGAAACCGTGAAGAACCTGATTGAGAAATGTGGAAGAAGTGATGCGTCCATTAAGGAGGTGAAAAGGAGGCTGATTGACGGCGGAATGGATGAGCGCTTACTTGAAAAGCTCATTAAAGATGTTCTGGAGGAGATGAGGTGAGGGAAGCTGAAGTTTTAGGCAAGCATCTGGTGGTTGAGGGATTCAAAAATGTCGAGATCACGGATATCGATAAGTTTTTCAGCCTGATCGGATCCAAGTTCAAGTCTTCTCAAGTTCAGGTTTTGGATGCGGAGCTGGTAGCCGGATTTGAGCACATATACTTCGCCGTCTTAAATGCCTTAAAAGCCTTTAAAACCGGCATTAACATCTCTAAAAGTCTCCCAATCGAAATTCTACTCTTCGCTTCCGGTCAAGATCAAATTAAAAAGGCTATTAATATGCTGGGTGTTAAGCGAACAACTAAAAGGATAGTAGCTGTAATTGTGTCAGATAGCCGTGAAGAAGCTCTTTCAATGCTCAATTTAATCTCAAACGTTGTCGGTGGAGAAGCAGATCAAAACGTCATCGAGCTTAGCGGGGAAAAGATATCTACGATAATTAACGCTTTTGAAATATCGCGCTGCGAGCTGGAGGCTTCGATGAGAGGTTCGTTAGAAGAAGCCCTGAAAAATGTTCTCATCGAACGGGCAGCCCTCTTAGTCACGCAACGCTAACCCACGCAAATAATGTCATGCATGGGTTGGCTTCTCCTTAGTAACCGATAATATATCTTTCGGCCTTATAACTGAAATCCCAGTTAATCTGCCGAGAACTTCGATGAGAATTATTTTGTCCGGGTTATTTAAGTCCACCTTCCGGTTCAGGTTTTCCACGGCAGCATCAATTATGTCTTTCGTCGACATCTCCGTATGTCTCTTCTCTACAGTGACGCGGAAAGTTTCATTCTCCAGGATCTTATGGTGAAGGGATGCTGCAGCCCTCCTTATCTCGTCAAGCCTCGTCCTCACAACAACCTCTATTGGAATAACTTTTAAAGTGTAGCGAAATTCCCACGGTCTCTCCTTAAGAATCCTTCTTAAACCCTCTACGACCTCAAAGGGATCTAATTTCGTTTTAGCGACAACAAGCCCGGCGACCTCCGTCCTATCAACTAAAGCCTCTCTATCGCCCAGCTCGCCCAAAAGAAACCATATCTCAGAGCAGGCATTATTCTCATTACCCTTAGACGTTGAAACGAGCAAATTAAAGTCTTCCATAACCATAGGCATCCCCAAAATAATAGAGATTAAATCTTACCCATATATGTTTGGTCATCGCTTAAAAGGGGGATAAATTTGGATTCTAGTTGCATCTGTAACTAAGAAACTTTCCCATCATCGTTTGAAGGTAATCCCCCTCTGTTCCGGCACAGGGTTTGGAGGCGGGTTCCCCATTAGTACAGCTCGAACATTTTCTATGCACATTAATGCCATTCTCCTACGAGTCTCAACAGTGTATGTTCCGATGTGCGGCGCTAAAACAACGTTCTTCATCTTTATGAGCGGGCTATCTGAGGGAAGAGGCTCCTTCACAAAAACGTCGAGTCCTGCGCCAGCTATCCAACCTTCTTTAAGCGCCCTGCATAAAGCCTCCTCATCTACAACTGCCCCCCTTGAAGTATTTATTATGTAGGCTGTCGGCTTCATCATCCTTAATTCCCTCTCGCCTATCAGGTTTTTTGTCTGAAGGGTTAATGGAACATGTATGGTTACAAAGTCAGATTCCCTCAATAAGGTCGCTAAGTCAATGTAATGCACACCTAATGTTCTCTCAGCTTCAGGTTTCCTCTCCACATCATAGTAGATTATTTTCATCCCGAAGGCTCTCGCCCTAACGGCAACCTCATACCCTATTCTACCTAAACCGATTATTCCAAGGGTTTTACCGTAAAGATCTATGCCCATCTCCAGCCTATACTTATTGGGACTTGCCCACACCGTTCTCACATAGTTGTCCGCCTCAATGAGCCGCCTTGAAAGACAGAGCATTAAGCCGATAGTGAGCTCAGCAACGGCATGCGACAAAGTTCCGGGCGTATGCGTCACGTAAATACCCCTCCTGGTACACGCATCAACATCAACGTTGTCGTAACCGACACCATACCTAGCAATAACTCTCAGCTTAGGAAAATTATCGAGGACCTCCCCGTTTATTGGTTCAAGGCCAAGTATCATTGCTTCAGAATCTTTTATTTCGCTCGGAACATCTTTTGAGCTCCTAAACGTACCGAAGACTATTTCAGCTATATCAGATAGAAGCTCTTTAATTAACCCTGGATTATCGTTCTCGATAGCTGGTGAAACCATAATTTTAGGCTTCAATTTTTAACCTCCCGGGCTTAAACTTTACCTATTGATGCATAAGGAGAGTAAAAATGTTTTTGGTCAGCGGAGGTTAGTCTACAAAGCGTCACAGCCCACGTGGAAATGGGCTCCAAGCCGTCGCCACACATCATTCCAAATAATATTTCTAACCTAACAAACTATTTAATTTTCCTCCAGGCGTTATTAGAATTTATAAGGGTTAATTGCCCAGTTAACTCTAAGAGCGAATTAATTTGATAAATGGGGTTTAAGCGAAATGTCTTTAGAAGAGTACTTTAGGAAGAGGGATTTTAGTAGAACCCCTGAGCCCCGTGGTAAGGTGGGGGATGAGCTGCCGCGTAAGGTCGAGGGAAAAATATATGTGGTCCAGAAGCATGATGCAAGCCATCTACATTACGATCTCAGACTTGAAAAAGACGGAGTGTTGAAGAGCTGGGCTATACCTAAGGAGCCGCCGGCAACTAGGGGTATTAAGAGGCTGGCGATTCAAACCGAGGATCATCCAATAGAGTACGCTGATTTTGAGGGAATTATCCCGGAGGGCGAGTACGGCGCTGGGACCGTTGAGATATGGGATAGAGGAACATTTGATATAGAGGAGTGGAGCGACGAAAAAATAGTGGTTAACATCCACGGGGAAAAGCTAAGGGGACGATACTGTTTAATTAGATTTAAGAAGCAGAAGGATGGGTGGCTTTTCTTTAAGGCTCAATGATGTGGAAAACTGGTTAAGCGACGTCTAAAGGCTGGAAATTAAGAATAAATATGGCTGATGCGTAAATAAGTGGAAATGGTGCCAGCATTTGGGAGGCAGAGTTCCCTGAAACTAAGACTAAAATGATGAGAGGAGATTTAGGGATTATGCAGGCTGATATAGTTTTCCAGCCTGAGGGTAAACGCGTGAAAGTTCCCTTTGGAAGCACTGTTTTGGATGCTGCAAAAGCCGCCAGCGTAGATTTAACGTCGATTTGTGGCGGCATAGGTAAATGTGGGAAATGCAGGATCATAATTGATGGCGGCTTAAATAATGTGAATCCTTTAACTGAAATTGAGCGTAATCTTCTCTCGGATTCGGAGATCTCTGCTAATTATAGGCTTGCATGCCAGACGATTATTAGGGGTCCGCTTCTCGTCAGAATCCCGGAGGAGAGTAGGACAGGTAGACAAAGGCTTCAAGTAGAGGGTGTCGAAACGCCAGTTAGCCTAGAACCCGCAATTAAAAAATATTTTGTTGAATTGCCTACGCCAAACTTGCAAGACGTTAGATCCGACGCTGATAGGCTGCTGGATACGCTTAAGGAGAAATATGGGCTTGAAGATCTGGCTGTTGACTACGATGTGCTTATAGATTTACCGTCGGTTTTGAGAAAGGGCGGGTGGAGGGTAACGGTTGCCGTTTTCAAGGGGAGGAGGGTGATCAGCGTTGAGCCGGGGGATACCACAAAAAGGTTGTTTGGGTGCGCTTTAGACATAGGCACAACTAAGATCGCAGGCTACCTCCTTGACCTGAATACTGGTTTTGTTTTAGCGGTCGACTCGCTTATGAACCCACAGATATCTTATGGCGAGGACGTTATATCGAGGATCAATTACGCATCTAAGGGATCTGGCGAGCTGGCGGAGATGCAGAAGTTGGTTATTGGCGGGATCAACCAGATTTTAAGGAGACTCGTGAATAAAACTGGCGTAAGCCCTGAGGAAATCTACGAGATGACCGCTGTTGGAAATACCGCAATGCACCACTTATTTCTGGGCATATGCCCAAAATATGTGGCTCTATCTCCATATCCTCCGGTTACAAAGCGCAGCATAGATATTAAGGCTAGAGATCTAGGCGTTGAAATTAATAGGAATGGGAACATTCACGTTCTACCGCTGATAGGCGGGTTTGTTGGAGCAGACACGGTCGCGGTCATATTAGCGACAAGAATCTATGAGATGGATGACATCTGCATGGCGCTCGATATCGGAACAAACACCGAGGTCGTTTTAGGAAATAGAGATAAGCTGCTGGCGTGCTCATGTGCCTCTGGACCAGCATTCGAAGGCGCCCATATAAAGCATGGCATGAGAGCCGCAAGCGGCGCCATCGAGAAAGTCAAAATAAACCCGGAAAACCTAGAGGTTGAGTATCAAACTATAGACGGTGTTAAACCACGCGGCATATGTGGGTCAGCTATGATCGACTCGGTTGCGGAAATGTTTAAAGCCGGGCTGATCGATATTTTCGGAACATTTAATAAAAATATTTCTTCTGAGAGGTTGCGTGTAGGTGGCGACGGATACGAGTTTGTTCTCGCATGGGGTAATGAGACCGCCACCGGAAGCGATATCGTTATCACGCAAAGGGACATAAGGGAAATTCAGCTCGCTAAAGCCGCGATACATGCAGGATGCACGATATTGATGAGGAAGATGGGGGTGAGGGAATCGGACATTAGTACATTATTCATCGCCGGAGCCTTCGGCTCATATATAGACCCTAAGAGCGCGAGGACCATAGGCATGTATCCTGAAATACCGTTGAGCAGAGTTAAAGTTGTCGGTAACGCGGCTGGGACCGGCGCCAGGATGGCTTTAGTTTCAAAGCCGATACGGGAAAAAGCTGAAGAGATCTCAAGGAAGGTTAATTATATTGAGCTTGGGGCTGAGCGGGATTTTCAGGCGGAGTTCTTTAACTCGCACCTAATACCGTACGCTGACCTATCAAGATACCCTGAAACAATGGAGGAGCTTAAAAAACTCGGCAGAGATATTGAGAAGCCGCCAATAATATTTAATCGATAGTGAAAAAGGTTGCCTAAACGGTTTTAGCGTATACCTTTAAATCCGCCCCAAAGTACTCTTTATAGTATTTCTCAAACATCTCATTCTGCATCCTCTTGAGCTTCTCACTTATTTTCACCGGGTATGGTTCGCTGCCCCTTATACGCCTATATTTCTCAGGCAGAGCAGATAGCTGCTCAGCGCAGTATCTTCTTATCTCTTTAAGTTCTGGAAAATCATAGACTATTTCGCCCTTAATAATTATTGGGACAAGTAATGGTTTTGCGCCCTCAACTTCCTCATCCCAGAGGGCGATAATATCCTCCACATATTGCCCATTCTCCATTATTCTCCAAACCTGTTTTCTACCGGGAAGCGTTGCCTTACTCGCGCTGCTCGTAAATTTTGTCACGGGTATAAGGTTCCCTTTCTCATCGCTCGTCTCAGCTATCTTAAATATGCCGTCTAGGGCTGAAACACCCCCCTCCTTCGTCAAGGAATTATAGTTTGCGCCAGTCACGAGCTTTGTTCCAACACCGAACCCATCTATTGGAGCCCCCCTCATTAGGGCGTCCTCTATCACAAACTCGTCTAGTCGGTCGCTTACAATTATCCGCGTATCGGTTAAGCCAGCTTCATCAAGCATTTTCCGCGCTATTTTACTTAGTTCCACAGGGTCTCCACTGTCAAGCCTTATTCCAGCAAGCCTATAGCCTCTCTTTTTAAGCTCTAAGCCTACTTTTATAGCGTTTTTAATGCCCTCGATTGTCTCGTAGGTGTCCACCAGGAGAGCCGCGTTATGTGGAAAGCTTTCAGCGTACTCCATGAAGGCGGATAACTCAGTTTCTTTAAATGAACCCGTCCCTCTATAACGTTCCTCAATAAATTTATGCGGTATCGTTCCAACAAAGGGTATATTCCACTTCATTGCCGCTATAACGAGCGATGTTCCATCAAACCCGCCAATATAGGCTGCTCTCGCCGCCAAAACAGCGGCATCCCTTCCATGCGCCCTTCTTGCGCCAAAATCAACAACGGTTTTTGGCGAGAAGAACGCATTTTTCCCCTTGGCTGCATAAACTATCCTAGAAGCTTTTGTCGCAACTAGGCTTTCAAAGTTCATTATGTTGAGTAGATATGTTTCGAGGATCTGGACGTCTATGGATGGACCCGTAATGTTTATTACTGGTTCATTTGGGAAAACTGGTGTGCCCTCTGGGACAGCGTATATGTCGCCCTTAAATTCAAAGTTCTCCAAGTAGTCTAGGAACTCGCTGCTTAAATCCTTTCCAGCGACCTTCTCAAGCCACTCGCGATGCTTTTTGCTTAATCCTCTATTTAAGATTTGAATGTAGCTGATGAATTGCTCTAAGCCCGCCGCAATAATGTATGAGCCTAGATGCTTAGGTATCTCTCGGAAGAAATATGTTTCAGTTATCGTGTTATTTACACCGTGATCGAAGTTGCATTTTCCAGAGGTCAACTCATAATAGTCTACGAAGAGGAAGAGGTCTTCCTCGCTTAGGAGACCAGACTCAAGCTTCTTCAAGCTTTGCTTTCACCTCAAGAGCATCGGCTACCATCGAATTTCCAAGAAGATAATTCTCGGAGATTTATTTAACCTATTTGATTAATGCCCTAATATAAGCCTTAGGTTTTATTGCCAAAGATTAGTTTCAGTAGGCTGCTGTCCGCGGCTTTTCCCACCGGATCTTTTCTCCATAACCATCACCTTCTTCATGGAAGATACTATCTCATCGTAGATTGATGGTAGATCCCAGCCGCTTGAAGAATAACTATATGTTCCCCTAGCCGTCACTATGGTAACTTTAACCTCGTATCTTTTCCTTCTCCCACCTGAAGAAGACGCTTTAATTATGCTTCGCGCCTCAATTATTGGCGGAAGAAACCTACTTACACTATTTATTAGACGGGTGAACTTTATCTTAGCGGCCTCTGCTTCAAATGGATCTTCCGGTAAACCAACAATGTAAATTGGGAAGCTGGCTTTGGGTTCCTCAGCGGATATGAGCTTAGCGAAATCCCTATAGGTGACTATGCCTTGAAGCTCTTCATTGATGGCTATTAGGGAATACGAGGAATGTTGTGTAAGCATGCTTTCGGCAACATCTTTTATCGGTGTCTGCGGCTCAAATTTTAGTGGCGACCTCATCATTATCGCTTCAACTGGCTGGCTTAACGGGCTTATTTTACTCGGCATTCCAGACACATATTTCTCGCCTCCAAAATCAGTTATTAAGCTGAAAACTATTTGGGAAGACGTTACAACGCCGGAAACCCTTCCACCTTCAATAACTGGCAAGTGATCGATTCTCCTCCGGAGCATTATCCCCCTAGCCTTGGAAACCTTCTCCCCAACCGATAGTGTTATGGGCGATGGGCTCATTATCTTTGAAACCCTTATTTCACCTAAAGCGCTATTCTTAATTTCGCCAACTATAGATCTAATATCTACTTTGCCTATAACTTCGTTATTTCGAACTATTGGAAGCGCCCTCAACCTGTAATCCGCCATTAGCTTGGCGGCTTTAAGGAGACCAGTGTCAGGCGATAAGCTTGGAATAAAGTTTAGGGCGGATTCAACCTTTGTGGTGGAGGGGGTTTTCACCCTCAAAATATCTCTTATCGTCAAAATTCCAATCCTATTACCGATCTGGGCGAAAACCTCGTAGGAATTACTGCTCTTCATTAAGCCGATAGCCCTTGACACCGGCGCGGATGGCTCAATCATGAGGCACTCGGAGAGAAAATCGCCAACAATCTTTTCTCTTAAACCCAAATCGACCCCCAACCAGAACTTTAAATAAAATTGTCTTAAGCTCTTTTTATGGCTGACGGTTTATGGGCAATAAGTCAAAATATTTTAGCGCCAATCTATCTAGATCCTCCATCTTACAACCATTTTCCATTTAAACGGCATATTTGAGGAGTTATGGGGCACATAAACTCCCTACTTTTAAACGGATGCGCGCAATTTTCAGCCGAATATTATGCGTGATGCCGCTCCGGGTTTTATTCCACTTTTATCTCAGGATAATTTTGTGGAATTTAATTCTCAGTTGATCTAGATTATCATCAAGGCTTTATTCGTGAATAGACCCCCTCATCTCCACTACGTTTAATACGGTTTTGGTTTTCGTTTAAAATTCTAGTGGTGAGGCTGCCGGCTAGAAGTTGGCATTGGCATAAATGGGTGAAGATCGCAGCGTTTAAACTTACGTCGGATGGTTTACCTAGATATCTTCCGTATAGGTCTTCTTTAGAGCCCTCGCCGCCACATACTATGATGCCTTAATAGCGTATAGTATGCTTAACCCAACCGACCCTGGGTGAACTAGGTCAACGCTCCTCCCTGTACGCTACACTGACTGTTAAACAATATTTAAGTGGCCCTGATCTCGCTTAGGAGCTCTCTTACGGCCTCTGCCAGCGCCTCCCTGCTTCTCATTTTAGGCTGCCAGCCTAAAGCCTTAATCTTGCTGATTGATAGCGCTATGCGTTTGACGTCTCCCAACCATCCAACGCCGTGCAGGGTAGGTCTATAAACGCGTTTAACACCGCTGAGCCCCATAACCTCTATAATGACGTCAGCAACTTCATTGACACTTACCCAGTCCTCACTCCCAACATTATAAACTTCAAAGGTGTTCTCTGACCGCCTCCAAGCTGTCATGGTTGCGTCTATTGCATCCATTACATGTATGTAGCTCCGCGTCTGCGTCCCGTCGCCCAAAACCTCTAAGGTGCTTGGATCCCTAAGCAGCTTAATTATGAAGTCGTAGACTGCGCCGTGCTTAAGCCTGGGTCCAACAACGTTGGCGTATCTCAATATGACGGCTTTGATCCCGTATAGGCAGCTGTAGGCGTGCATTAGGCTCTCACATGCGGCTTTACTCGCACCGTAAACGGAAACGGGTTTTATAGGCGCCTCCTCGCTAACCGGTATCGATTTAGGTTCACCGTAAACGCTACTTGAAGAAGCAAAAACTATTTCCTTAACATCGCTTCTCCTCAAAGCCTCCAGCAGGTTAAAAGTTGCAACAATATTCTCGTTGAAGTGTATGTCCGGGTTAGTTGCGCTCACACGCACCTCAGGGTTCGCTGCAAAATGGAAGACTGCGTTGGCGCCCCTAACAGCCTCAAGAGTTTTCCAAGAATCCTTAAGATCAACGTTTAAGATTTCAACTTGGAGGCTGCCTATATGGCGCCGGAGGTTTTCCAGTCTACCGCTGCTCAAGTTATCGAGTACACGAACCTTAAACCCATCATTTACAAGCCTATCTACTAGGTGGCTCCCTATAAAACCCGCGCCTCCGGTAACAAGCACAACCTCACTCACTACGTGAACCTCCCTTTAACGCTTTACACAGTCCACGCCCATCATTCCTCTCTTTAATCGCTCCACGCCCTTACAGTTCCATTAATTATTTATCTCTTTTACTCTTCATAAAGTTTCGATCAACGTCGTTTCCTTTACCTTGAGCCCCTTCTACTTGCTGGACACCTCACTCTCTTACGGAATCTAGCAGAGAAGATTGTGGGTGTACTAGGCGAACAAAATATAAATCCCACTTTGTCTAAATTTTCCTAATTGGTAGGAAAATGAGCATACTGGAGATCGACGATAAGGGTAGGCTAACTATACCTAAGGAGATCAGAGAGTCTTTAAACTTTGGGAAGAAGGTTTTGGTTATAAATGCTGGTGATCATCTTAAGATAATTCCGTTACCCTCAGATCCCTTTAAGACCCTTCATGGCGCACTTAACGTCAACAAGCCATTTAGGGAGCTTAGAAGACGGGCGGATCTATTGGCTGAAGATGAGGCAGGTAAATAAAGGTTGATGATGATAATGCCGCTATTAGAAAACAACGTTATCTTTGCCTATTTAAATGAGTATGATCCTAATCACCTTATTGCGGAGAGAATATTTAAGAGACTTCAGGATGGGGAGATAAGTGTTCACATCTCAAGCGTTAGCTTGATCGAAATGGAATTAATTTACAGGAGCGAGGGGATGGAGGAAAGGCTTCTAAGGGATTAGCAGCCCTAGCGGCTCTACCACACGTATAATATGTGCCATTAACCCCTGATACAGCCGTTGCAAGCGTTTATTTAAGGCAGACATTAAACCTCTCGTTCTTCGATTCCCATTACGCTGCAACAGCGCTGAGCCTAGATAGAAAAATAATTTCATTCGACAAAGCATATGATAATGTGCCAGGTTTAACGCGCATCAGACCTGACACCCTTTAAATCAGACAGCCATGAAGAATGCTAAATAAATAATGGGTGGAGTTATTAGAGCTGATTCTCGGGAGGAGCTTAAGTAGCTAATTGGGAAACATATGGTGTTAAGCAGAAGCAAACTCAGATCTGGACAATAATAACTTGTTAACCATTCCTCAAACCAGAGATTATACGCTTATACCCAGATGCCCTCTGCTCAAAGTTGCGGATCTCAGACCTCAAAGTCGCGATCAGAAAATGAAGGATTCTCTAAACTTAAATGATGAGGAAATGATTTAGACCCGGAAATATGGTGGGCCGGGAGAGATTTGAACTCTCGACCTTTCGGTTTCTGAACCACGAACCTTTATCAGCCGAACGCTCTAACCAAGCTGAGCTACCGGCCCATTGTCTTACTAAATATTTTAGGTGATTCCTTCTAAATAAGAGTTTTTCTTTTTTTGGATAAAAGCTTATTTATTTGGTTTCCATTTTGTTTCATCTGGTGTCAATGGGATGTTTAATGCCAGTTTGAGCGATTGGAGGGTGAAGGGGACAACTACTGTGGCTTTTAAATGTGTTGATGGGGTAGTTATGGCTACTGATACTAGGGCAACGGTTCTGCCTGGGTTCGTTGCTCATAAAAAGGTGAAGAAAGTGTATCAGATAACCCGTAATGTAGGTATGACTATCGCTGGTGTGCCGGCTGAAGCCATAAACTTGCTCGATATTTTAAGGGCTAATGCTACGCTGTACCAAATACAGCGTAGAAGGTTGATCCCGGTGAAGGTTGTGGCTAGCTTGGCTTCAGTGGTCTTGTTCTCGCAGAGGCTCTTCCCCTATGAGGTTCAGGTGATAATAGGTGGCTACGATGATGAAGGCTACCATCTATATTCACTTGATCCCTTCGGAAGCGCAATAGAGGACAATATGATCGCAACCGGATCCGGGTCGCCGGTAGCCTACGGAGTGCTGGAGAGCGGATATAGGGATGGTATAAGGCTTGAGGAGGGCGTTGTGCTCGCAGTGAAGGCTATTAACGCTGCTATTAGGAGAAACGTCTTTACGGGCGACGACTTTAACATAGCGACAATAACTATGGAGAACGGTTATGTTGAGTTTTCAGAGGAGGAGAAGAGGAAAATAGTTAGCAGGATAGTTTCCTAGTTTTCTCAGAGAAAATGCTTTTTCAATAAATCTATAAGATCTCTAAGATTCTTTATCTTCACCAGATCTTCCCTCTTAACATTGTCTTCTCGGTCGAGCAATATTGCTTTTAAGCCGGCGTTTAGAGCTCCGAAATAATCTTTCTCTAGGCTATCTCCCACAAATATTGTTTCTTCTGGTTTAACGTTAAGTGCTCTAACAGCGAACATAAATATTTCTGGATCGGGCTTAGGCTTCCCAACTGCATCGATGCCTACAGCCACGTCAAAAGCAGCTGGCAGATTCACCCTCTTAAGCATCTCCTCAATATCTTTTTTGAAAGCGTTGGTCACAATGCCGATTTTCAGCCCCATTTTTTCCAGCTCCCTTAACGTTTCACCGGCATCCGGATACAGCTCTACGTCGGCGTTATCCCACCATTCATCTACAAGGGCTTTAGCGAGGAAATTATTATCGTCACGTATGTTAAGAGCCCCCAGTATTATCCGGTTCCATTTAACCCAAAAATCGTAGTATGAAAGGCTATAGTCTTCCGCAGCCATACTCCTCTCCGCTTTTTCGTGCGCTAGGGCTATATCCTCTATAGGCTTGATTTGTCCATACCTCGCTAATATCCTCCTTACGATCTCTGGAGGGGAGGCCGTCTTAATGAGAGTTCCTCCCAGATCGAAGAGCACAGCTTTTATCGCCATTCTTAACCTCACCGCGATAGATGCTTAAGATTAAAAATATCTTTTAGGGGAGCCATAAGTGTTTATTGCTGATGATGAATGAGTGTGTTATCGTTAATATTGGCTGAGTCAGCGCTGGAAACCATACCTCAAGACCTCTGGGATCACCCCGTGATCAGAAGTTTCTCTAAACGTAAGGGCAAGCATCCAAGGCTAATTATTCTCGACAGATCCTACCATCATCACGCCATGAAGAACCTTGAGGACAGCATTAAGCGCGGCAGACCCGACATAGTGCACTTCAGCCTACTGGAGGCTTTAGGCTCACCGCTGAACAAAGAAGGGCTTCTAAGAGTCTACGTGCACACGATCAGCAATCATGTGATTCACATTGCCCCCGAAACCAGGCTACCGAAGAACTTTAATCGTTTCGTAGGGCTTATGGAGGACTTGTTTGAGCATGGGAGGGTTCCGCCGAGCGGCAAACCGCTATTATCTCTTGAGGCGAAGACTCTGCTAGCGCTCGTAAAAGAGCTGAAACCAACCTATACGATTATATTTGATAGACCTGGAAAGAACAAAACCTTTGAAGAGGTTGCCTTAAGCCTTGCGGGTCAGGAGAGGCCGCTAGTGATCATCGGCGGCTTCCCCCATGGCGAGTTCAGTAAGGCAACCCTGGAGCTAGCAGATGAAGTTGTATGCGTTGATCCCGAAACGCTCGAAGCCTGGACCGTTGTCTCACGCATAATATACGAGTATGAGAGAGCTATTCTTCTACCTAAAAGGAGGCTTGAGAAAATGAGAACGTCTTAGGTTTCAGACACGTCATCTCCAGCGTAAAACTTTCCTATTATAGAATATCTCCGGCATTATAAGGAAGCCCATCAGCGAGATTGGTGCCGCTAGGAGCCAGTCCTGCAGGTCTAGCGGCGCCGCACCGAAGAGCGGTATGCCGAATATTATCCCGAAATATGGCACTAAAGCGGTTAAGGCGGCTGACGCTAAGACCGCTGCTAACAGATACTTGTTGTTTGTGAACCCGACTTTAAAGGCGTTCTTTGTGTCCGAGCGGGAATTCCAGACTACAACAAGTTCCTGGAGCGTCGCCTGCACAAAGGCCAGCGTCCTAGCCTCCTCTAATGGCCTACCCCAAATATAGTAGGCTACGTAGAATAGAACTGCCGTTCCAAGGAACTGCGTAACCATTGTGGCGAGTATAGATGCGACTTTTCCCTGCAGTATTCCTTCCTTCGGGTCTCTTGGAGGCCTGGACATGACGTCCTCGGCTGGCGGGTCTTGGCTCAGGGCTATGGCTGGACCCCCATCGGTCACCAGGTTTATCCAGAGGATCATTCCGGGCGTTAGTGGGAGCTCTAATCCTAGGAGGGCGAATGTTCCTATGACGAATAGTTCATCGAAGTTGCATCTTAGTAGGAAGAAGGCAAACTTCCTGATATTATCATATATTGTTCTTCCACCCTCAATAGCCCTAACTATCGTTGCAAAGTTATCGTCGGCTAAAATCATGTCGGCAGCCTCCTTAGTAACATCGGTACCTGTTATACCCATAGCTATGCCTATATCAGCCTGCTTAAGTGCTGGAGCATCGTTGACGCCGTCGCCGGTCATAGCCACTATATGCCCCTTCTTCTTTAAGGCTCTGACTATGCGCAGCTTATGCTCCGGTGATACGCGGGCATAAACCTTAACATTCTCAACAATCTTTTCGAACTCTTCATCACTCATCCTATCAAGTTCCTCACCGGTTAACGCCAAATCGCCCTCCTGCATGATTCCTATATCCTTCGCTATCGCTATGGCTGTTAGCTTATGGTCTCCCGTAATCATAACGGTCTTTATTCCAGCCTTCTGGCAGACTTGATTGGCTATTTTAGCCTCCTCACGCGGCGGGTCTATCATGCCAAGCAGCCCGATGAATGTAAGGTTGCTCTCAATAACCTTCTGTGCTTCCTTCCCCAGATCTATTTCGTTTTCATTTAGCTCCCTATATGCGACCCCTAGAACTCTTAAAGCCTCGCTCGCCATACGCTCATTAACTGAAAGAATCTCCTTCCTATCTCTCTCGCTAAGCCTCTCCGGCTTTCCATTCTTTAAAATATGTGTGCAGTGCTGTAAGACTACTTCCGGAGCGCCCTTCATGAACACCATCAATCTTCCATCGTTAGATTTATGAACCGTCGTCATCTTTTTCCGCTCAGATGTGAACGGAACCTCATATATGCGTGGGTAAATCTTCTCCAGATCCTCCTTCCATAACCCGGCTTTAGCGGCCGCAACTATTAGGGCTCCTTCAGTTAAGTCGCCAAATACGCTTTTCCCATCATATTGGGCGTTTGTGCATAATGCCGAGCCAATTAAGAGTAGGCTTAAATCAGGCCTGCTCTTAACATCAACCCTCTTATCCCCTTCTAGAAACTCGCCTTTAGCCTCGTAGCCTACTCCCGTAACTTCAATAATCTTTCCATTAACATATATTCTGCGGACAGTCATCTCACCCTTGGTTAATGTGCCGGTTTTATCGGAGCATATAACCGTTACAGACCCAAGGGTTTCAGCCGACGACAGCCTCCTAATTATGGCGTTGCGTTTAGCCAGCTCCCTAGCACCTAAAGCCAAGGTTACGGTTACAACTGCAGGTAAACCCTCCGGGACGGCTGAAACCGCTAAGGCTACCGCCGTGAAGAACGCGTCCATTAGGCTCTCAGCCTTAGCTGCCCCATACACGTAGATGTCGATGAGCTCAAGCGCAAAAACTATCACGCAAATAACGATAACTATCACTCCAAGCTTCTTTGCAAATCTCTCAAGCTTAGCTTTGAGCGGGGTTTCTTCCTCCTCCATCTCCTGAACTAGCTCAGCGATCTTCCCAAACTCGGTTCTCATACCTGTTGACGTAACGACTGCTTTTCCGCGCCCGTAAATTACGTGGGTAGCCATGAAAACCATATTCCGCCTGTCGCTCACCGGGGTGTTCTCTGGAAGAATGCCAACATGCTTTTCAACAGGGGTTGACTCACCCGTCAGAACAGCCTCATTAGTCTTCAGCTCAACAACCTCAATCAGCCTTGCGTCGGCGGCAACGCGATCACCTGTTTCAAGCACCAGTATATCTCCCGGAACAACCTCTTCAGCCGGTATAATCACGCTATGGCCGTCACGTATCACCGTAGCCTTTGGGGCTGTTAGTCTGCGCATCGCCTCAATAGCCTTCTCAGAACGATACTCTTGGATGAAGCCTACAACGGCGTTTAATATTACTATGGCTCCTATTGTTAGGGCGTCAGCGTAATCCTCTGTTGTCGGAGGCTCTGGTTTAGCAAAAGCCATAGCGACGGATATTATGACCGCCGCGATGAGCATTAAAACGAAGATATCTTTAAACTGGTTCAGAAATATTTTTATAGGGTTTACGCCACCCTTAGAAATAAGCTTGTTTGGACCATATTCCAGTAGCCTTTTCCTAGCTTCCTCGGCGCTAAGACCGCTACGCGAGGTCTTCAGGGCTTCTAAGACTTTCTCCTCGCTCATCGCATGCCATGATTTATCCAAGCGGATTCACCGCGCTTAAACAAGATTCACAAAAATGTTATATGAGAAATATTAGTTTTTCTAATCTTTTAAGGCTAATCGCCGCAATATTATTTTTCAGTATCCCCACCTATTTTAATTGTTGATGGCTCAAATCGTTTGAGGCGGGATAATCCATGTTTAAGAAGGTGGCTATAGGGGTAGATCTCGGTGGAACAAATGTTAGGGTTGCGTTAGGGGACAGCGAGGGACGAATATTGGGGAAAATTGTTGAGAGGACGGAGAAGGGAAGGGGGGCGGAGGGCATAAGCAAACAGATAATCGAGATGATACGCGCTATTACGGCTGAGAAAGTCAGCTTAAAAGATGTTGAAGGTATAGGTATAGGTTCAGCTGGCCCCCTAGACATTAAGAGGGGCGGCTTAATGAAGCCCACGAACCTACCTTTCGATTTCGTCCCGCTCGTTAAGCCTATTGAGGAAGAGTTCGGTCTACCGACTAAACTGCTCAATGATTGCGTTGCAGCCGTTATGGGCGAGAAGCATTTCGGTTTAGGTAAGGGTCACGATAACCTCGTCTACATAACTATTAGCACCGGTATAGGTGGCGGGGTATACGTTGACGGTCATCTGTTAATAGGTAAGGATGGAAACGCCCATGAGATCGGGCACTTCACGATAGATTTTGAAGGGAGACTTCTATGCGGCTGCGGTAGGAGGGGTCACTGGGAAGCCTACTGCTCCGGTAATGGGATACCGAACTATGCTAGGCTGATAATAGAGGGGGAGGGTCTTATGAGGGTTGAAGGAAGCCGGCTGATAGAGGATATTCGAAGGAAAGGCTACGTGGATATAACCGCTAAAACCATATACGATTATGCTAAGGCTGATGATGTAGCGGCAAAAATAATTGTTGAGAAAGTAGGCGCCTTGAACGCCATAGGCTTCGCATGCGTTATAGACGCCTACGACCCATCGCTGATAACGGTCGGCGGATCAGTAACCCTAAACAACCCTGATTTAGTCATAGACCCAATTAAGCGCCACGTATATAAGCATGCCAGAAACAGGGTTCCGGAGATCACGCTTACACCATTAGGCGAGGACGCTGTGCTCTACGGCGCCATAGCATCAGTTTTCCTTCAGAAAGGTTGAGGCAGCATGGACGCTATTATCGCTTAATAAGGGATGTAAGAAATCCTCCATCTTGAATGGATGATAAAATCTTATTTTTATGGAATTTTTAATTAATTTTGGGATGAGATTTGAAGGCTATAGTTTACTATGATGTTGGCGATTTTAGGCTTGAGGATGTTGCGACACCTAAAATAGGATCGAAGGAGATTCTCGTGCGTGTTAGGGCATGTGGAATATGTTCAACGGATCTATATAGGGCTGAGTATCGTCGGGCTAAACCCGGATCCGTCTTAGGGCATGAGATCTCCGGGGAGGTTGCGGAGATAGGCTCTGAGGTGAAAAGGTTCAATATTGGCGATAGGGTTGCGGTTCTCCATCACGCCCCATGCGGGGCATGCTACTACTGTATGCATGCGCAGGAGCCTTTATGCGACCAGTACCGGCGCACGAACGTTGACCCGGGCGGGTTCGCTGAATACATACGTGTTCCATCCGAGCTGGTTGAGAAGACGGTTGTAAAAATACCGGAGAAAATGAGCTTCGAGGAGGCGACGATGATTGAGCCTACAGCGTGCGCTGTTAGAGCTATATCGAAGAGCCGCGTTTCGCCGGGAGACACAGTCTTAGTTATAGGTGGCGGACCCTTAGGCTTATTAAACGCTCAAGTGGCTAAAGCTTATGGGGCTACGCAGGTGATTGTTAGTGACCACCATGATTTTCGGATCAAGATAGCTGAGAAAGTTGGCGTAGACTACGCGTTTAATTCTAAGAAGACTAACATTGAAGAATCTGTGAGGGGTCTGACGGATGGGCGTGGCGCAGACCTAGTTGTTATCGCGGTTGCTTCGAGCAGCGCTGTCCAAGAGGGCTTAAAAATTGTTAGGTGGGGTGGAAAAGTATGTATATTTGGGGACTTCAGAGATGTCCCTCAACCAAACCTCGACATTGATCCAAAAATTATTTTGAGGGATGATGTAACGATACTTGGGAGCTGGGGCTGCGCTCCATACGACTATTACGCAGCGTTTAATCTAATAAAATCAGGCAGAGTTAAAGTTAAAGACATGATAACGCATAAGTTTCCTCTAGAACAGTTTAATGAAGCCTTGAGAGTTATTTCAAGTAGGGAATGCATGAGGGTGGTCTTAGAAATTTAAGACAAACTCTCCTCCCTAGATTAGCGCGTGAACGAATAGAACTATAAACGGCTCTGCGCCATCATTCTTTAAGCCGTGAGGATCCTCTCCAGAAACGTATAACGTTAAACCAGGCTTAGCCGGGATCTCCTTATCTCCGACAATTATTGTTCCATTTCCTGAAATCACGTAATATATTTCTTCGCGATCAGGGTGGGTGTGCGGCGGAAAAATCCCGTTTGGCGGTATCTCAAGCAGCCCAAACCCCGTGAAGCGCTTACTCCCCACATTTTTCTGCTCAATTATCCGCTTAATATTTGAGACCCCCTTCGGGTAGGGTGTGAAGGGCACTTTCTCCGACTCTATTATAATCCACATCCCCATCACACAATAAAAGATAGCTATAATGGCTCTTAAAAAGTTTAGTCATCCTCTACTTCTTCATAAAGAACGGTAATCTCCTCCTCCGAAGAGTCTTCATCATCTTGCGCATGAGCATGTATTGTTTAAGCAGATCCTTAACGTCCTTTTCGCTGGTCCCCGAGCCCCTCGCTATACGCCTTATCCTAGAAGCATTTATTATCCGCGGGTTCTCCCGCTCCTCGGGGGTCATCGATTGAATTATCACACGCCACTTCTCTAAGCGGTCTTCGGCTACGCTGATTAGATCATCTGGGATCTCGTAACCTAAACCCGGTATCATCTTAAGTATGCGGCTGAAGGGCCCCATGCTTCTTATAGCCTCAAACTGCTCATACATATCTGTCAGAGTAAACCTGCCGCTCAACATGGCTTTAATCCTCTCCTCAGGAACCTTTGTCTCAGCCTCCCTAACTTTTTCGAGTAGACTCCGTAAGTCCCCCATTCCGAGAAGCCTTCCAACAAAGCGCGGCGGGTCGAAAACCTCTAAATCATCGATTTTCTCACCTGTCCCTATGAACTTTATTGGCGCCCCTGTGGCTGCAACCGCTGAGAGAGCCCCGCCACCCCTCGCTGATCCGTCCAGCTTCGTAACTATTATTGATCCGAGAGGCGTCGCTTCATGAAAAGCTTTAGCTTGAATGGCTGCCTGCTGCCCAATTGTTCCATCAATAACCAGTATGACTTCATTCGGTTTTATAGCCTCTTGAAGCATTTTCATCTCTTCCACAAGGCTTTTCTCATCCTTATGCCTTCCCGCGGTATCAACTATTACAACATCATAATTTTCGAACTTCTTCAAGCCATCTAACGCCACCTTAATAGGGTTCTTCTCCCTCTCATCGCCGTAAATTGGAACATTTATTTGCGCAGCCAGCTGGCTTAGCTGCGCCAGCGCCCCAGCCCTAAAAGTATCGGCACATATAAGCGCAACCTTTAAACCTTTCTTCTGGAAGTATCTTGCCAGTTTAGCGGTCGTCGTCGTTTTACCCGAACCCTGTATTCCCACAAGCATAAAAACGCTTCTCTTCCCAGGAGTAATGTTTAACGGGACCGCTTTTTCGCCAAGTAAACGAACAATCTCCTCATAAACAACTTTAACAACATGCTCTTTCCTCGGTATCCCTGAGGGAACCTTCTCCCTTAAAGCCCTATCCTCTATTCTCTTAGACAGATCGAGAACAAGTCTAACATTCACGTCCGCCTGCAAAAGGGCTCGTTGCAGGTCACGCACAAGCTCCCTAATAATGTTCTCATCTACGGTTGGAGCCCCAAAGATCTTTTTAAGCGACTCGTAGAGCGATGAGCCAAGCTTCTCTAAGACCAAACCTCATTCTCCGCCGGGAGCTAATCAAAGTAATAAGGTCGTCGTTACGGATAAATCTATCCTCCACCTTAAACTTTAGTCTGAGGTAAAGGCGTATGACTACAGCTAAAAGAAGCAACATTATTGATTTGAGGAGCGATACGGTTACTTTGCCAACAGAGGAGATGCTTGAAGCCATAAGGAACGCTGAGCTAGGCGATGATGGCTATAGGGAGGATCCAACTGTTAATAGGCTTGAGGAGATGGCTGCTAAGAAAATGGGGAAGGAGGCTGCTTTACTCGTTCCAAGCGGAACAATGGCTAACCTAGTATCCTTGATGAGTAACACTAAGAGGGGTGACTGCGTTATTCTGGAGGCTGAGTCACATATATATTGGTATGAGGTCGGCGGGCTATCAGCAATAGCTGGATTACTGCCCTGGCCGATAAAAGGGCATATGGGCGCGTTAGATCCTAAAGACGTTGAGGCGGCAATAAGACCGAAAAACATACATTTCCCCGATACAACGCTCATTTGCATTGAGAACACGCATAATAGGGCTGGCGGCACAATCATTAAGCCCCAGCAGATCGAGGCTTTAAGTAAAGTAGCGAAGGAGCACGGTTTAAAGCTATATATGGATGGGGCTAGGATATTTAACGCTGCGGTCGCCTTAAAGGTTGATGTTAGAGAATTTACTAGGCACGTGGATAATTTAATGTTCTGTCTCTCTAAGGGGCTTAGCTGCCCCATCGGCTCATTAGTTGTCGGGGACAGTGATTTTATTGAGAGGGCTAGGAAGATTAGGAAGATACTTGGGGGAGGGATGCGGCAGGCTGGGATAATAGCGGCTCCAGGCATAATCGCCCTTGAAAAAATGATAGATAGGCTTGAGGAGGATCACGTGAATGCTAGAATTTTAGCCGAGGGAATAGTGAAGATTGACGGACTATATGTGGACTTAAATAGGGTTCAAACAAATATCGTTTTAGTCGATGTCAGCGGCTTAGGCGTTGACGCAAACACGTTTATCGCCGAGCTAAAGAAGCGTGGTCTCCTAGCATCCTATCACAGCAAGACAATAGTTAGAATGGTGACGCATTATGGTATCGTGAGGGAGCATATTGAAAAAGCCCTATCTATGATCGAGGATGCAACAAAATATTTGAAGGGTCAGGTTAACCCTAGCTCCCCTTGACGCGCATTATCTTCCTTCTCCCCATTATCTGCCAATATTCGACTTCAACGCCATTAGCTAACCTAGATCTAATGTCTTCCTCCTGCGGTATCGGCGTCTCAAAGACCTCATACGTCTCCAGATCCATAAGTTGAACGGTATTAGACAGGACGGCTATCACCTGCCCGCTTCTCTTCTCAATTATTGGAACATCAACCTTAGCGTCCACCGGCTTCACGAAACTCCTCTTAACGCCATCAAATACTCCCAGCCCTACAACCCTAGCCTTAGCTGAACCGTGCTTTCCAGGCTTAGACTTAGTTATCTCAACTATATGGCAGGGCTCATCGTCTATAATGACGTATTGACCCTCCTTTAAGTCTCCAACATCAACGGGTCTACTACTCATATCCTTCCACCACTCTCTTAATGTTTAATAATTTTTTCTCCTAAATATTTTATGTTTCGTGCGGTGAGAACTTGACTAAAACCGTCGGCATCGTCGCACGTTTAGACCGCGCTGAAGCCCTCGCCTTAGCGCTAAAAATATTGGAGACCTTTGAGATGAACGGTTTCAAAGTCTTTTTTGAAGCCGAGTTAGCCGAAGTAAGCGGCAAACATAGTTATGCGAAACCTCTGGGAGAGATGAGCGTGGATCTAGTGGTTACAATAGGAGGAGACGGGACAATTCTTAAAACATGCCTCCATCTACCTAAACCTGAACCCCCCATACTGGCAATAGATATGGGTGCAAGAGGTTTTCTCACAGAGGTTTCGCCTGAAAAAGCTTTAGAAGCCATAAACCAATACTTAAAAGGAGCTTATCACATTGAATCCTGCAGTAAAGTTGCTTGCTTCGTCGGCGATAGCAGGCTTCCAGACGCCCTAAATGAGGTCTTCGTAACATCCAGGCACCTTGCAAAAATACTGTATTTTAAGGTATGGAGAGACGGCGTGGAAGTCGCGGACTGCAGAGCTGATGGGGTTATAATCGCATCACAAGTTGGTTCCACAGCATACTCTTTCTCCAGCGGTGGCCCGATAATTGATCCTGAAGTTGATGCGCTTGTTTTAACCCCTGTCTGCCCGGTGAACCTTATCCGCCCAATAGTTTTTCCAGCTAATTCAAGCATAACTATCGAGGTTCTTAAGCCGAAAACCGCTAAAATAATTATTGACGGGGACTATCAGAAGAATATAGGTGATGGGGAGACAAAAATAACTGTGAGAATTTCGGAGAATAAATCTAAGTTCATAAGATTTAGACCCAACTTTTATGGGCGCTTAAAAAACAGGCTACTATTTCCTAGAGAGGAGGAAACGTGGCTGTAAAGCGTAAGAGCTTGGTGCTAGATGCTTCAGCCTTTATAGCTGGATTCGACCCGCTAGCTCTCAAAGAAGAAGCGTATTCTGTTCCAGAGGTTGAAGTCGAACTACTAGATGGATCCATGCCTAAAATACGCTTTGAAGCTTCCCTCAACAGCGGGAGACTCAAAGTGATTAAGCCTGAAAACAGATACATAGATCTCGCGGAGTCTATTTCGAGCGAAGTCGGAGACATAAGTTTCCTATCTAAAGCCGATTTAGCCATATTAGCCCTAGCATTACAGCTGAAGGATATGGGGCTAAAACCAGTAATAGCCACAGACGACTACTCAATACAGAATGTTGCGGAGAAAATGGGTATTAAATACATGCCCCTATCAAATTTAGGCATACGATACCAGCTAAACTGGCTACTCTACTGTCCAGCATGCGGTAAAAAATACCCACCCAACGAAAAACTAACAATATGCAAAAACTGCGGAACAGAACTTAAAAGAAAGCCTGAAAGAAGAAGACCGATAAAGAGAAAGCATGCTAACAAAGTTGGCTCAAAAAAAGGAGAAAGCCAAGAAACCTAACCTGTCAAGGGGGGAGATGAGAAGGGGGATGACAGGTTAGGTTTCTTGGCTAGAAAAATAAAAATGTTGAAATTCTCTAATAAATTTTTCTGTTTTTAAATGAGGCTTATTTTTTTGTTATTTTCGTAATATTTTTCTCTTTTTAGGGCATTTTTTAGGGCTTCGGCTACAAGTATGGCGTTTTTTCTGCTCGAATTTACCCCCATTAGCCCTATGCGCCATATTTTTCCCTTAAGTTCTCCTAGTCCTCCGCTTATCGTTATGTTGTATTCTTCGCGGAGGGTTCTTCTCACGCTTTCATCGTTTACGTTCTTCGGAACGTTTATAGCCGTTATCGCGGGGCAAATATGCTCCCTATCCGTGAAGATCGTTAAACCTATTTCCTCGATCCCCTCCACCAGTAGCTGCATGTTCTCCTTGTGTCTCATCCACCTGTTTTCTAACCCTTCCTCGTAGAGTAATCTTAACCCCTCCCTCAACGCGTAAACTAGCAATATTGGCGCTGTGTGATGGTATATCCTGTTGCTTTCGATCCAGTACTTCTCTATTGTCGACAGATCAAAATACCAGCTCTGGACCCTAGTGCGTCTATTCCGGATAACGCTCATCGCTCTTTCGCTCACAGTTATGGGTGCGAGGCCGGGAGGACATCCCAAACATTTCTGCGAGGCGCTGTAGCATATGTCTATATTCCATTCATCTACGTTGAGCTCGCATCCGCCAAGCGACGTTACGGCGTCAACAATTAGTAGAGCACCGTATTCATGGGTGATTCTAGATATCTCTTTAAGTGGTTGAAGCACCCCTGTCGACGTCTCCGCATGAACTATCGCAATAGCTTTAGCGTTAGAGTTCGCTAAAGCCTCCTCAACGTCCTCTTTTTCTATCGCTTTTCCTAATGGGGCTCTGACCTCTATGCTTCTTCCACCACAACGCTGGATCATATCGCTCATCCTCTCGCCGAAAAAGCCGCTAATACAAACCACTACTTCATCGCCCCTCTCAACAATATTGCAGATGGCGCTCTCCATCCCAGCTGAACCGGTTCCAGATATCGGAAAGGTCACCTTATTTCCTGTTTTAAACGCGTATCTCAGCAGCTCAACAGTCTCGCTCATAACCTCGCTGAAGTAGGGATCCAAGTGCTCAACTATTGGGAGAGTTAAAGTCTTTAACACCCTTGGATCTATATTGCTGGGACCCGCACCTAAGAGCAGCCTTTCAGGCGGCTTTAAATCACCGTAAACCTTCATGCATCCTCCGACTCCTTTTATGGGTTGCTGAAAGCACAAAACTTAGGAAATAATCTTTATTAGAGATATAAACTTTAGCCTCACACCAACTAAACTAAAATGTGGCTGACGGAGCTGAATGGGCGTAGAAGAGCTTAATAGAGAGAGGAATTTATTTGGGTCTTCAATAAAATATTGGTGGCGGCATTTAGCGATGGCAAAAAATAGGTCTCCGACAGGAGTCTTAATTGTAGCGACTATTTCGCATGTTATGCAGCACATTTACGTCGGCTCATCGGTATTTCTGCCAATAATAGTCGCAGACTTAAAGCTTAACTATACCGAGTTCGGCCTAGCTATGGCGGTTTCATCCCTTATTGGCGGCTTATCCCAAATACTTTTTAGCGTAGCCAGCCGGAGGATTGCGAGGCATGTCCTTCTAGGGCTCGGCAACATTTTACTCGCCTTAGGAACATTCTTGACGGGTCTATCTCGCAGGATGCTAGATTTCTTAAGCGCAAGGCTGCTCTCGAACATAGGTGTCGCACCACAGCATCCGATGGGAACAGCGATAGTTAGCGAGAGCTTCGACGAGAAAAGCCTTGGGAGGGCGCTGGGCTTTCATTACGGGCTGGCATACGTGGGGAACATAGTCGGACCAGCTATTATGACTATTCTAGCGGCTACCTTCGGTTGGAGAAACACGTTTTTCATATTCTCTGCACCAGCTTTGATAGTGGGTTTAACAGTCATATGGTACCTTAGAGGAGTAAAAAGCGCGCTGAGCAGAGACGCGGGTTCTTCATCTAAGAAAAACGATTTAAAGGCTGACGCGCTCTCACTCTTGAGGACAAGAGGCGTTATAACCATATTATCCGCCCAAACGCTGCTCTCCGGCGGAATAGACATAGGCATCCTAACAACGTACATCCCAATCTTTTTAGCCAACTTCCTAGGCATGGATGTTTATGAAATGGGGATGGTTTACGCTATTGGGCTCTTAGGCGGGGTCATTGGACCAGTTTTACTGGGCGGCTACGCCGGGCGTATAGGGTACATTAAAACCGCGATTATATCGGCATTAATCGCATCTACGCTAACGCTCCTATTAACTCCTTATGGTCTGAGGGCATATGGCATCCTAGTTTCAGCCCACTTGTTTTCGCTAATGTTTATGAGCTTCTCGCTCCCAACATTACTGCAATCGCAACTAGTCAGCGTTTCCAGCGGCTATAATAGAGATCTTGCCGTAGGAATATTCTTCACCGTGAGCTTTATATTCGGCTCGTTGTGGACTGGAATTATAGGCTACATGGTGGATAAATTCTCTTCTTTCCAGCCCGCCTTCATATTAATGGGAGTTCTCGGGCTCCTATCTTCAATAATACTTATGAGCCAAATTAGGCAGAGGAAATAGAAAAAATGATTTTTAATTGTTTCCGTTTAACTCCAAAAGAAAACTGCGGACTTCATCTTCTCGGATGGGAATTTTATATCTTCCGTTAATCGAAAACATCTCACCTATCCGCTTTGGCAGAACGAACATTAAAGTGCCTCCTTCAACCTTCTTATCATAATAGAGCGCTTCAATTAGATCGTCCACATTGAAGTCCATTTTAAGGGGTAAACCTAGTGAGCGCAACAGCTTATTCTGCCTCTCCCACTCATCAATACGCCAAAAACCCTTTTTAACAGCAATCCAGCCGGATATCCTCATACCTACCGAAACAGCTTCGCCATGTAGGCATTTATAGCAGCTAAGCCTTTCAATAGCGTGCGCAGGCGTATGCCCATAATTTAAAATGGATCTTTTATTCTCCTCTAGAGGATCCTCTTCAACGATCTCCTTCTTTATCATGCATGACTTCCTTATTATGTGGAGTAAGGCTTCCTCATCAAGATTCTTTATCTTCTCAACATTCCTCTCTAAATACTCGAATAGGTCACGATCCCGAATCACACCATACTTGACTACTTCTGCAAGACCACTGAGATATTCTCTTCTTGGAAGAGTTTTCAGTAATGATGGATCAATGTAGACTCTCTTAGGCTGATGAAATGAACCTATAAGATTCTTACCTTCCTCCATGTCAACGGCTGTTTTACCACCTATACTACTGTCAACCTGCGCTAGCAGCGTTGTCGGAACCTGTATGTAAGGGATCCCACGCATGTATATCGATGCTGTAAAGCCGCCTACGTCTCCGACGACGCCTCCACCTAATGTGATGATTGCCGACTTCCTATCAACCCTATGCTCAAGCAACCTCCTAACAAGATAGGTGACAGTGCTAATATTTTTAGATTCTTCACCAGCAGGAAAATCTATTAAGCAGGCATCAATATTCTCTTCACTAAATTTTTCTAGGAGTCTCCTACCATAAATATCCTTTAACACCGAGTCAGTTATTATCGCGTACTTTTCCCCTACAGGGTTGGCTTTCAAATCAGCCGGTATACTGTCAAACAAGCCGAAACCTATCAGGATATTGTAGGATTCGTCAACAACTCTACTTAAATTGAGACGTAAAACCTCAACCATCCGACTTCGCACCTTTTACGTCTCTTAGGGCATTTAACTCTCCATGATCAATCATATGCTAGTTTAAGGTAAAAATAAGTTTTAGCGCAACCTGCGACAAGATAATTTAGAATGCTGAAATAATAGGGAAAATGGAGCGAAGTATGCTTAGCAGCCTTCCACAGAGTTCAACATGTAGATTTTTTCACACACTTCAACTATTCTTTTAAACTCTAAAGGGGTTATCATTTGGGGCCCATCTGACAAGGCTTCATTTGGGTTATAGTGAACCTCTATCATTAATCCATGCGCGCCAGCAGCTATGGCGGCTTTGCTCATTGGGTAAATCAGGTCTCGGCGCCCAGTGCCGTGGCTTGGGTCAACTATTATTGGCAGATAGCTTTCCGCCTTTACTATTGGAATCGCGCTTAGATCCAGACTATAGCGCGTGAACTGTCTGCCCCTACCAATCGGGATAATACCCCTTTCACAGAGAATTATGTCTTTGTTCCCTTGAGCGGCAGCCCGCTCAGCGAAAGAAAGAAACTCTTCAATGCTCGCTCCAAAGCTCCTTTTTATCAGGATCGGCTTCTTCTGTCTTGCAGCCTCCTCAATCAAGTCTTGGTTATACATATTTCTCGCCCCTATCTGCAATATATCCACGTATTTCGCCACTACTTCCACGTGCCTCTCACTTCTAACCTCAGATACCGTCGGCATACCGAACTCCTCTCCAGCCCTAGCCAAGTATTCTAAGCCCTCCTCACCCAAACCCTGAAAAGAATGCACTGATGTTCTAGGTTTAAATGCTCCGCCGCGCAGAATATCCGCGCCAGCTTCTTTCACCTCCTTAGCGATCCTAAAAATCTGCTCCCTGCTCTCAATGGCGCATGGACCGGCGATGAAGACCGGCTTGTTCTTCCCACCAATCTTAACGCCTTTAACCTCTATAACCCTATCCTCTGGAAAGAAAGATCTGGAAACAAGCCTGTATGGCGAAGTAATCCTATAAGCCTTCTCAACGCCGGGCAGCAAAGCCAGCCTGTCGAAATCCACCTTGTCCTCATCGCCTATCAAGCCCAGCAAAGTCTGGAATTCTCCCCTTGAAACATCGACCCTTAAACCATAATTCTCCTCAACAAACTTAATCACACGCTTTATATCCTCATCGCTGGCACCAGGCTTCATAACAATAGCCATATGACATCAACCCGATCTCCCAGCGGACGAAAATATTCCTTTAACCAAACAAAAATTTAAATTAATCGATGCAAAAATAAGCTTTAGAAGAAATATGTATATAAGGGGGCGCCGGGGTACCCAAGCCAGGACCAAATAAGGGGCTCCCCTTAGGTTAAGGGGGAGGACTTAAGATCCTCTGGCGTAGGCCCTCGTGGGTTCAAATCCCACCCCCGGCACCAGTCTCTAGGGTTCAAATCTCTTTCCCCCTTTTTAAGTCCAGGAATAATGAATTCAGTATGTTAAAGTTCTGATGAAAACCAGCCTTAAGAGTTAGAGCAAAGAGCGTTTATGAGGAATACGCAAGCAAATATTATCTCTAGGCGTTAGGCGTTTAAAGGTTTCATACAAACTATAATGATGATGAATAAATGCTTTTCATAAAGGAAATTGAAAGAAAGTCCGCAGATGGGGTGGATGCTGTCGTGGTTCATTGTAAACTAATAATTTAAACCGATATCTAAACTAGCATCCGTACTTCTCGGTATTCCTTGCTACTGTTTAGCGTTTAGATTCATGCATTACTCTCTTCATTTCTTCTGTATGCTTAATTAATTAAAGCGCCGAGCTTTAGGCGCGGCTTTACACATAAGTACACCGCCATATATTGCAGCATATTAAGTGGAGTTAAATGCTAGTCTAACTTACGCATCTTTTGGTGATGCTATGGATTACGAAGAAGCTGTCACATTATATAGAGACCTTAGATCTATTAGCAGATCTTTTAATGAAGCCCTGAATGCCGTTAATGGTGTGGTGAGCACAGTTAAGTACGTTAAACGCCTAACTGGCGGACCTGGAGGCAGAGATCTGGGATCAAAGCTTGTTGCTGCTGGAATGGCGTGCGTCATCTTCCCGGAGCCCATATTATCGGATATTGCTGGGTGGATGCTGATAACTGCTGGGATGCTGATTAAAAGTAGAAGAGGTCCCACGCTTACTGACCTACCTAAGGAGACTAGAAGGGTTATGTCCACATTAAGGGAAATCAATGTAATATTATAAGGCTAGCGTAAAGATATCTATGATTGCAGAACCTTTAGGCTGTTTTGCTCCATTCTACCTAGAATACTTTAAGAATTGTTGTGAAGAAAAATGCCGTAGTCAGCAGTTTCGGGTTCGGGGTAGATAGGTTTAAATATTTGTTTAGCTCCATTAACTCTTTGATGGAAGAAGAGCTCTTACGTCCCTCTGAGGTTGCTAAGAAGTTCGGTATTTCAGTTAAAACGCTTTGGAAGTGGCAAAGGAAAGGCATTATTAAAGCGGTTAAGCTTCCGACTGGTAAGCTCCGCTATCCTAAGAGTGAGGTTGAGAGGTTGTGGAGGCAGTTAAGAGCTACAGGATCCCAGTAGAGGGTCCAAGGGATTTAATTGAAGAATACTTCAAGGTTAAGCGGAAGGCTTTAGACGTAATCTTCTCACATGTTAAAATTTCTAAGAGGGCTCACCTTGAA
>Ga0209394_1000335_pt1 | contig 39357 bp, 43 predicted proteins | sample JNZ201metaG_FD_184122 | JGI IMG/M metagenome (GOLD analysis project Ga0209394, IMG submission 184122) | Hot spring microbial communities from Jinze hot spring, China to study Microbial Dark Matter (Phase II) - JNZ 20120812A (SPAdes) (version 3) ...
AGTCTAGATCCTCAGCTTCGGCTAGGTCTTCAGGCGTAATCGGCTGATGCGTCTCCATACCGCTCATCCAAGGTTACGCTTAGCCGTCCCCGGCTAAGAATTTTATGGTTCCCACCGCCACTTCATGGAGCTACGTTGGATGGCCAAAAGGGTTAAATAGGTCCAATGCTAATCCGCCTTAGGGTTGGCTTTGACCAAACCTCTAAGCTTAAGGGTTAAAGAAGATGAGTACGTACTTACCGGATTCATCGGCGTTTAGATCTGGAGCGGTAGCTAGGCTTATCGAGAGCGGGGTTATAAAGGGTAGGATCCTCCTGCATAGAAGCGTTCTAGCGGAGTTTGAGGATAGGGCTCTGGGAGGGGATTTCTCAGGGCTTGAAGCAGTTAAGCAGGCGCGTAGAGCTGCTGAGAGTAAGGGGTTAACGTTTACGCTTTACGGTGGTAATGGTGCTGAGGCTGCTACGAGTGTTAGGGAGGCCGCTTTAACCGTTAACGGCGTCCTAGTAACTAGCGACTACGTAGCGGCTAAGGTTGCTGAGGCCCTCGGCGTTAAGGTGATCTACGATAGGTTGAAGGGCAGGCTTAAGCTTGAAGACTTCTTTGAAGACGACGTAATGTCGGTACACTTAAAGGAGGGGCTACCTCCACGCGTTAAACGGGGAGCTCCTGGAAAATGGGTTTTCGAGGTTATAGGTGATTGGAAGCTCAGTAAGAACGACTTGGAAGGCATTGTTGAGGAGGTTATTGAGAGGGCTAAAACCTTTGAGGAGGGATTTATTGAAAGTGAAAGGCCTGGTTCAACCATAGTTCAGCTTGGCGCCTATAGGATCGTCATTACGAAGCCCCCCTTCTCCGATGGCTTAGAGTTAACGGCGGTTAGACCTATAGTTAAGTTAAGCCTATACGATTACCGACTACCTGAGAAGCTATTAACTAGGCTTGAAGAACGAGCTGAAGGCATACTTATAGCGGGAGCCCCAGGTATGGGTAAAACTACGTTTGCTCAGGCGTTAGCCGAGTTCTACCTATCCAAGAATAAGGTGGTTAAAACTATAGAGGCGCCCCGCGACTTACAGCTACCCGCGGATGTTACGCAGTACTCTAAAGTGGCTGCTTCATCCGAGGAGATCCACGACATCCTACTCCTCGGAAGGCCGGATTACACCATATTTGACGAGATGAGGGATACTAACGACTTTAAGCTATACGCTGATTTAAGGCTCGCCGGCGTCGGTATGGTTGGTGTTGTCCACGCCACTACGCCTATCGACGCTATACAGCGCTTCGTCGGCCGGGTTGAGCTTGGAATGATACCGAGCATTATAGATACGGTGATCTTCATAAAGGACGGTAACGTGGAAAAGGTTTACGCTGTAGAAACCGTTATCAAGGTTCCTTACGGCATTAAGGAGGAGGATTTAGCGCGGCCGGTAGTTGTCGTCAAGGACTTCATGACCGACGAGCCCGAATATGAGATGTACGTGTTCGGCGAGAAAACTTTCGTAGTTCCAACTAGGAGGCATCAGCAAAACGACTTAATAGTTAAACGGGCCGTAGAGAACCTAGTTAAAAGGTATACCTCGGAGTTTAAGGTTGAGGTTTACAATGGAGGAGTAACGGTCTACGTACCGCGTAGCGTAACCCACACCGTAATGAAGAAGTGCCGTAAGAAACTTGAGAGGGCTGGGAGACGTATGGGCATAAACGAGGTATCGATCCAACCGATGGACCTTGAGCGGGCCTAAACCGTCATCCCTGTAATAGCCGTTTAAGCTTATCCCACCGGTATCTCGTACCACCACCTACCGGCGCGATATACCATTCGTTTACGCTTCCCCCAAGCGATGATAGGTGTTAACGCTAAACCAGCTATAAAACCACCTACGTGGGCCCAGAAGGCTACACCGGTGAAAACGCCTATCGATAGGCTGATTAAACCCATCCATAACTGATAGAGGAACCAGAAAAACATGAATACTACTGCGGGTAGACGGATTACCACGGGTAGCCAGAGGAATGAGAAGGTTAGAAGGCTTATCGAGGATCTAGGGAATAATACTAGGTAGGCGCCTAGCACCCCGGAAATAGCACCGGAAGCCCCGATGGTCGGTATTAACAGCGTACTTACGGTTATCCTACGTTTAAGGAGGGGGTCGTAGATAGTTATTGGCTTAGCGGACCAGAGTTCAACGGCTACGTGTATGAGGCCCGCTAAAACCCCTGAAGCTAAGTAAAGCATGAGGTACCTAACGCTTTTAAGTCTCGTTTCTACGCTACACCCGAAAACGTATAGGTATAGCATATTGCCGAGTAGATGGAGTAGATTAACGTGCATAAACATGGAGGATATGAGCGTATGAATGCGCTCGCCGTGTAAAATATGGTAGGGGGTTAAGCCATACTTTTCTATTAACTGGCTTGATACGTCGGGGTTTAAGAGGGATAGGTATACGAAGACCGCGACGTTAACGGCCGTTAGTAGCCATGTAACCGCTGGTAAACCCTTCAACCTTTGAGCGGCGAGAGGGAACGTTCCTACTGCCATCGACGTTAAACCATTTGGAAGGCTTAACGCTTTACCGGTTAATTAGGCTTCCACGAAGGTTTCGGTGCTCCTCACACCGTCCATGGAGTTTATTTTACCGGATAGCTCGGCTATCGCCCTATTATCCGCGGCCTCTATGAGGGCTACTATATCGAACCTACCGTAGACGTTGTAGGCCTTCTTAACCTCCTTTAATCCGTTAAGCTCCTTCAGTATCGAGTCCACCTTGGTCGGTACGGCCTTAATAGCTATACAAGCTTTAACCATGGTTCCCACCCTTCAAGCCTGAATCTCGACAAGGGTCTCTGTAAATACGACGCCGCTTAACTTACCTATTCTTAGCACGGCGTTACCTAGCGACTTAAAGTCCTCAGCCTCTAAATCCGCTACCACGTCGTACCTGCCTAGCACTGTGAAAGCGTCCTTAACCTCCTTAAACTGTTTAACCCGTTCAGCTATCTCCATGAAGCGGCCTCTAGCACACCTAATCAGCATACAGGCTCTAATCATGCTTTCTACCCGAAAGACGGTGCATCCTTAAAAATATAAGCTTTACTACATCGGCTAAGTTAACTTGGATGACCTGTTCTCTGGTTAATCTATCGATTTCTAAACCATGACCTACCCTCACGTTTTCCCTGCTTCCATGAGCCTTGAAGCTAGCTCCTTAAAGATTCCGTAGGCTCTTATAATGGGGCTACTAACCATCACGTCTTCGCCCTTAACCTTTACCACTCTCCTATAGTTTGGTAGTGCTGCGTAGCAGACCTGCTCCATTAATACTCGTCCCTCCTTCAGGAACGCTAAGGAAACAGTTCTCGCGTCAAGTATATCGCTACAGGCGCATACAACAAGCCCTTCATGCCATAGGGGGTTCTTCCTCGATAGGCGAGCGCAGAAGGCTAAGTCTTCAAGGCCTTTCTCATCCATGCTGTAGACCTCAACGTTAAAGCCTCTCCACTTAAAGCTTAAAGACGGTTTGGCCAGCTTTAACACCATATAACCTTTCCTATAGGCCCAGTAAAAGCATTAACGGTGTAGCCTCCGTGTTTGTAACAGCCCATCGGTTTTATTAATGTTTTCTACGCTTGTTAATGTTCCCCTCTCCTAAGCATTCTGTTTTAGTTTTAATTCATGTTTCCTATGTTTATTAGAATCTACTTGGTTCGGGTCTTACTAGGTATTCTACCTTTAGCTAAGCTATACGGTGACTACGGTTCTTCAGAGAGCATAGTTAAAGCGTTAATAGAGATAATGGACTGTTACAAACACTAGCCTCTACTAGAAAAGGTTAAGCTTGGCCGTTTAATCTATATTTCCGGCCGGATTTCGATGGAGGAGGCTTAATCAGTTAGATTTAGAGCCTTGATCTCTATCCTTTTAAGGTCTGCTACGCCTAATCCGCGTTCTTGGGCTAGCTTTAAATGCCTTATGGATAGCGGATCGAAGCCTAGTATACTGGCGCCTACGGCGTCGGCTGCCACTTGATCCTCCGAGAATATTATTAGCCCGTACCGTTTAACAGTGCCTCCTAACTCCCCTCCTATACATGCCTCCCTAGCGTCGATAACTGCTAAGCTCGGCTTTAGGTAGGCGTTAACGTCCACTATGCTTTCATCGAGCCTACGATGAAACCTCCCCTTCTTAGCTATAGCCGTACCGGAGCCTAGCGTAGCTCCTAGCATGTTTTTAAGCGTTAATGATACCCCTGTTAATGAGTGTTCCTTTAAAACGGCCGCTGAAACTATGTAGGCCCCTTTAAGCGTTAGGGGGGCTTTAAACCTTTTCAGGGTTAAAGCTTCGGGGTCCTCTAAAACCTCGTAGTCGTCGTTGTTTAAATCGACGAGCTTCGCTAACCCTTCGTCGGCCAGCTTTAAGTACCCCAACCGTTTAAAGGCCTCCCACGTTTCACACCATCCGGATCCTTCGGCGACTATAACCTCATAGTCCTTATAATATCTAGCTAAAGCTTCCACTAAGTCGACGGGCGTGGTAACTGGCGCCGGTTTATCTATTATCAAGTTCGGTTTCACCACAACCCTCCTAAGCCTTGGAAGGGGGAGCTCCGTTAAACCGAGTTGAACCGCGGCGTAAGCGTCGTAGCACTTAACCACTACGACCTTCGACATGGAGGATCCGCTTAACTAACACTGCTAAGATTGACTTAACCTTACCGCTTCACAGCCTAGACGGCTTTAAATGAGCCCGTTAAAGGGGTTTAACCGTTAAAAGTAGATTAGCAGCTACGCCTACGGTGGTACCTAATGCTAGGTTCGTTGCCACTATTAACGCGGTCCTCCTAGCGCCGTAGCCGTGGAGTAGCGCTGCGATCGTCGCTACGCAAGGTACGTATAGCATCGTTAGCAAGGTGAATACGACCATCTGTTTAAGGGTTAATACTTCGATGAAGTTCATCGTCCCTGCCGCTTCAGCCAGCATCGCTACGGCCAACTCCTTCCTAAGTACTCCGAATACCAACGGTATTATGGTTTCCTTAGGTAGGTTGAAGAGCGCCTTTATCGGGGGGTGGAGGAGTTGTTCGGCGACGGTTAGCCAGCCGGAGGTAGCTAAGAGTTCAACTACGGCGCTTCCAACCATTAGTAGGGGTAGGGCTATGAGTATAAACTCCTTAATCCTCACGGCTGCTTTAGCGAGGAAGACCTTAGGCTTCGGAGCTCTATAGGGAGGTACCTCCATTATTAGACCGACTGGTTCACCTGGTAGGAGCCTGTTAACCATCCTTCCAACGGCGAATACTAAAGCTAGGTTGAATAGGTAGAGGAGGAGGGCGATGTGAATGCCTATATACTTACCTACCAACGTTAGTATGACGATGGTTCTAGCCGCGCACGGTATTAACGGTACTAGGAAGCCGAGTATGAAGCGTTCCCTCTCGGTCTCCATAATTTTACAGCTTATACAGGCTGGTACGTTACAGCCGTAGCCGAGTATTAAAGGTATGAAGCCCTTACCGTGGACCCCGAGCTTATGCATTAAGCTATCCATTAGGAAGGCGGCCCTAGGGAGGTAGCCAGCGTCCTCAAGTAGGTAGAGGGCTATGTAGAAGGGAACTATGTAGGGTATGACGAGGACGAGGCCGGCCGTGAAACCGTTAGCTAAGCCTAGCACTATCGACTTCACGGGGCTTAATACCGCTGCTTCAACCATTAAGGCCTCCAATCCGGTGATTAAGTAGAGGTTAAGGATGGGTTCAAGGAGGGATCCGAGGTAGTTACCTACCGTTAAAACTAGCGTTAATACGCCAGCTAGAACACCTATTAACACTAGGTAGCCGTAGACGCGGTGACTAGTTAAAACGTCGAGTTTATCGCTGAACGTTATAATAGGCTGAGCCTTAATGGTCTGTACCTCTTTAGTTATCCTACCGATTAAAGAATACCTTTCAGCCGCTATTACAACGCTTGAGGACTCACCGTGAAGCCTCTCAAGCTCTTCAGCTAGTAGGCTAGCTAAGGTTAATATCGCTTCGCCTTGGCTTTCCTTAGCGACGCTTCTTTGTACCTCCTCATCCTTCTCAAGGAGCTTTAAAGCGATCCACCTAGCAGGGTAGGGGGACTTCGGTAGTTTTTCGGATACTTCGTGTTCAAGCCTTTTAACTAGATCCTCAACCTCCTTTCCGTACTCGATCTTCAACGGTTTAACCTTAACCTCACCCGTGGCTACCTTAACGGCCTCGACGAGGGCCTCCTTAACCCCTTTACCGCTAGCGGCCACCATTGGGACTACCGGTACGCCTAAGAGCTTCGATAGCTTCTTAACGTCGATTTCAATGCCCTTCTTAGCCGCTTCATCCATGAAGTTAAGCGCTACTACGAGTGGGGCGCCTAGCTCGATGAGGTGGATGGTTAAGTAGAGGTTCCTTTCGAAGGCGGTAGCGTCCACGATATCTATTACGACGTCAGGCCTCTCAACGGCTATATATTCTCGCGCTACCAACTCCTCCTCGCTATAGGCTGATAGCGAGTAGGTTCCTGGGAGGTCGAGTAGTTTTACGGTGTAACCGTCAAGCCTTACCGTTCCCTCGGCCTTCTCAACGGTTTTACCCGGCCAGTTACCTACGTGCTGCGCTAACCCGGTCAACTGGTTGAAGAAGGTGGATTTACCTACGTTAGCGTTACCGGCTAAAGCGATCCTTAACACTTTCCCCAACCAGGTTCACCTCGCCCATTTAACGAAAACCCTTTGAGCCACACCATAGCCTAAAGCCAGCTTAGTACCCCTAACCTCAACCTCTATGGGGCCTCGGAAAGCACCTCTCCTAGCCACCTTAACTTCGACGCCCGGTGTTAAACCCATCTCAGCGAGCCTCCGCGTTAAGCCTCTACCGCCTACGAGTAATACTACCATCCCCTTATCGTTCTCCCGTAGAGCTGTAAGCGGTACGGTATCTTCAACCCTGAAGTCCATGTTCCTTAGGCTTCGCCTTAACGCTTCGAGTCCTTCACCGTCAACTTGGTGGGCTTGATGCCAATGGGACCTCCAATCCGCTATTTTACCCTCGAAAACCCTTCTTAGGAAGGTTGGGAGGACGTGGAGCCTGCCATGAACGTAGTCTTCACGGTGCGAAGCTACCTCCCTTAACCCTTTCTCGGTAAGTTTAATGCCTCCTTCAACCTTTTCGACGAACCCCTGACTTAGGGCTTCGCGTAGGGCTTCTTCAACGAGCTCATCGCCTACGTTCAACCTACGAGCGGCCTCCTTAAGGTTGAAGCTTGGACCTAGCTCCTTAACGAGCTCGAGGAGCTCTACTACTTCCTTACGCATCTAAAGCCCCTCAGAACCCGGTTTTCTCAACGTATACCTTCGCAGCTACGTCCTTAGCTACCTCGTAATCGCTTCTAGCTACCTCCACGGTTAATCGGTCGCCCCGCGAGGTTTTACGTTTAAGCTTTACTAGGCTTCCCGGCGTTATACCTAGTGAGGATAGGAGGCGTAGTAAGTCGGGCTTTTCATCGACTATACGAGTCACTATACCCGAGTCCCCTTCGTTTAAGCTGAATAGTTTTACGTCCCTCATTTCACGAATGCTTCCATCCTCGCTAGGTATGGGGTTACCGTGGGGGCAGGTTTTAGGCTTGTTTAGGAGGCTTTCGAGAGGTTTGGCTACCGCTTCGGTTAATCCGTGTTCAAGCTTACAGGCATGTTCGTGAGCTGCCACCCAATCCATACGTAGTACGTCGGTTAGGAAGCGTTCAATAATCCTATGCCTCCTAATAACGTTAAACGCTATCTTTAACCCCTTCTCAGTTAATTTAACCCCTCGGTAGGGCTCATGGACTACGAGGCCCAGTCTTTCAAGGTATTTAACGGTGTTCGTAACCGTGCCTAACGAAACCTTAAGTTCGGAGGCTATATCGCTGGTCCTAGCGGAGCCGAACCTCTCTGAAAGCTTGTAAACGGCTTCTAAGTACTCTTCGACCGTTTGCGATACTTGAAGCATTAAACTCCGACCACTCGTAAAAGTTACGAGTACTCGTATTTAAGTTTAACCAGCGACAACTCTCTCCCAGGGTTTAACGTAGGCTTGAAGCGCTTAAAGGCACCTTTACCAGTTATAACCGAAGGCTCCGACCCAAGCTTTAAGCGGTGACACCTTTTACGTACAAGTAGTTAGCTTAAAGGAATACTGTTACGTTTAACGCTTTTTCATCTAACATTCCACCGCCAGCCCTTACCCTCCTTAACCAGTTTAAACCTCTTTAGGCACTCCTCGTACGTTTTTTTAGCCTCGGCGAGAAAGCCTTCATCGTAGATGGGTATACCTTCCGAGATAACGTCGTAAGCGAAGAGGCGGAGGCTACGTAGGTAATCGAGGAATTCCTCGGGGTAAAAGCCTACCGCCCTTACCTTCGGGGTTGAGTAGAGGCCCTTCATGGTTCGACGTTGAAGCTCGTCGCTAGGTAGGTTTTCAGCTATAACGCATACGTCGATATCGCTCGACTCAGTGAAGTCCCCCCTCGCGTAGGAGCCGAAAAGCAGTATGGCTCTAGGCTTTAATCTTTCGACATCCTCCACGAACTTTTTAAGCAGGTCTTCAGCCTGCCTCCTAAGCTTTTCTCTTGGTAACAATACCCTTCATCTCCTTAAGGATTTCTTCAGCGTAACTTATAGCTTGCTCGGCCTGAGTCTCGGTATAATGTTTCATGGCTGAGCCGCTGTAGAAAGCGTTAGCGTACCTAGTCGGTATGTAGTATTGGTCGAGGATCTTAACCTTGTCTTTAAGCTTAGCCAGCTCCTTAAACTGGTAGCTTATAAGTTCGTCTAGAAGCTCGCATAGGTCATGCCCCCTCCTCTCTACTCCAAGCGAGTTTAAAGCCGCCTTTAACGCTAGCTCGGCTGATTGTTGAGCGTTAAAGCAAACCTTCGACCAGCGCTTCGTCTTAAAGAGGTCCTTAGCCGCACCGAGGAAGTCCTCGGCATCTTCAAGTAGGTCTAACGCCCTCTCCAAGCCCTCCCCCAATTTAAGGTAGGCTATTATCCCGGATTTAAACAATAGGTAAGGAGGCCGTAGCCGTGAAACCCCTAATGCACCGTCCCTTACCGTCGGCGGCGAAGGCGGTCCATGAGGCCTTAAAGGACAAACGAATGGTTGTAAGACGGCAACCATCTGACGGCGACTCCCTGTTTAAACCAGTTTAGCTTGCTCCCCCTACCTTCACGGTAAGGCGCGTTTATAACGCTAATAATCCTTCTAACTTTAGCTGAGCCGATCACAGCTTCTAACCCAGCCTCCTTAGCCGTGAACAAGTCCTTTACGGTCTTAAACCTAGATAGTAGTTTATCGGCTAACGCCCTCCCGATTCCGGTAGGCTTTGGACGATGTAAAGCTGCCAATCCTCCACGGTTTCAAGACTTGGCTTACGGCATGATACCGGCCACCTCCCTTTCCCCGTTTGCTCCTTTAACGCTAAGGATCTAATGGGCTCAGCTGTTTCAAAGTGATCCTTGGAGGTTAAGATGAAGATTTTGAAGTTGACGATTAAACTAGCTACCGCGCCCATACTACCCTCGAGTTACTGGTTAGAGCGGCAGCCTCGCTTAAGCTACCCTCAATAATTGGTACCGGTAGTTCGTAGGCTTCCTTTAGCCTAGCAGCTTGGTCGAAGAGACTACCGTCGAATATCGACGAGACTAGGTCCTGAACGGTCTTCCGTTCAACGCATATCCTACTTGATACCACGTAGTCTCTAACCGATAACTGTTTATATGCGATTTAAACGTTTAAAGCTTTAAGGCTACTCGGTACCGGGGAGTATTTCTCGCGTTCATCAATGAGTATTAAGGGCAAAACGACACCTAGATGGGTTAAACGGATAAAACGATATAAACCCTTACGGGGGAGCCGCGTATTAATGGTTGGACTGTTCGGGAGTCTTCCTCGCTCTAGTTTTGAGGCTGGATCGTTGGAGGGCTTAAAGCTTTTCGGTAAGCCTTGAGGGGAACTATGTAGGGCTTGGAGGTTTAAAGTTTGGTGGATCTCTTAGTTAAGACGCCTCGAGGGCTTGAAGGTGTGGCAGCCTCTAGGATTGAGGAGGAGATTGAAGGTGTAAGGGTAACGGTTAAGCCTTACGGCTTTACTGGGTTGGTGCTGGTTGAAGGCGTAGTTGACGCTCGTACCGCTGTAGACTTAATTTTAAGCCGTATTCCCGAGGTTGAAAGAGTCTTAATGGTTAGGAGGGAGGTTGAAAGCCGGCTTGATGAAATAGTTAAAGCAGCCGTTGAAGTTGCTAGCTCCGAGTTGAAGGGCTGTGAGGCCTTCGCTGTTAGGACTACACGTAGGGGGAAGCAGGAGTTTACGAGCGTAGATGTTAACGTTAGGGTTGGAGCCGCTATTAAGGAGGCTTTAAACCTTGACGTGGACCTTGAAACGCCTAGTAAGGTAGTATATGTTGAAGTAGTTAAAGATAGAACGTTTATATGCGTTGAGGATGGACGCGTTGAATGGGGGTTTAAGAAAATGAAGCCCGGTAAACGCGAGTTTCATCAGCTTTTACGTAGGATCTCCGTAGCCCAGAAGCCTTACACGGGCCCTTTAGACGCCGTTCGGAACATGGGTATTAGGATAGGGAGGGCGTTACAAACCTTCGAGGTCAGTGAGCTCGTAGTAGCTCCTGATGGACCAGTTAAAGGTGACGAGATGCGTGTATTCCTTCAAGGCTTGGAGGAGGGGATAGATTCGCGCTACGAGGTTCAAAGGAAGGCCTATAGTAGAAGCGTTGTTAAGGTACCGGTCTACGTCCAAGACCTTTACCAGCTCGTACGGAGTAGGAGAGGGGAGCATATAATAGCTACGTCAACGCGTGGTGAAAGCGTAAGCAGGGTAGCCGATAAACTTGACGAGGTGTTAAAGGGTAACGGTAGGATTACGGTGCTCATAGGGGCTAGGGAGGGGCTTCCAACCGGCGTTTTCAGGTTTTCAAGCCTCGTTTTGGATTTAAGCCCTGGCATCACTATATCCACCGATTACGCATGCGTAGCCGCTATCATAGCGTTAATTACGCACGTCGAGGAGAGGAGCTTGAAACAAATTTATTAAGGTTTTGAGTGATACCGATTTTCCCGATAAAAATCATTTTTAATACAGGCATGTAAAAACTGAACAGAATCTTGGACATCTCTAGAGCCCTTTATCATAATATGGCCGCATGGAGAAGATGCTGATCTTGGATTTATTATCTGGATCCGATGTTAATGGGGAGCTGCGTCTGCTTACCGAGACTTACGATGAATTATTGGCTAGGTTTAGGGGATGTTAGCGGCGGTAAGACTAGTTCTGCTAGAAGGAGTGCATTTAGGCTTCTCGCAAAAGTAGTGAAGCATATATATAATGCTAAGAAATATGGTATTATAGGCGTGAATCCCTAATGGAGATTAGCGAGCTTAAGGCTAAGATCTTCGAGTTGCTACGTGAGGATCTGGAGTTCCGCTATGCTATAGCCGGCTTACTCGGCTTAGAGGAGGTCCTGCATAGGCTTGATAAGCATGAGGAAGAGCTAGTTAAGCTCCGCGAGGACTTAAACAAGCTTAGGGAAGATTTCAATAAGATGAGAGAGGACTTTAACAGGAAGGCTGAGGAGGACTCTAAGAGGTTTGCTACCATTGAAGCTGAGCTTGCTAAACTTAGAGAGGACTTTAATAGGAAGGTCGAGGAGGACTCTAAGAGGTTCACCGCTATCGAGGCTGAGCTAGTTAGGCTCCGCGAAGATATGATCGCCGGGTTTAAGAGGCATGACGAAGAAATGGCTAAGCTCCGCGAAGATATGATCGCCGGGTTTAAGAGGCATGACGAAGAAATGGCTAAGCTCCGCGAAGATATGATCGCCGGGTTTAAGAGGCATGACGAAGAAATGGCTAAGCTCCGCGAAGATATGATCGCCGGGTTTAAGAGGCATGATGAGATTTTAGAGAAACATAGCACTGAGCTAGTTAGGCTTAGAGGGAGTATGGAAACTACTTTCAAGAGGCTTAATGAGAGGATAAGTTCCCTTGAGAGGGCTATGATAAGCGGCCTAGGTGAGATGAGCAAGTTCGCTGGTATGACTTTTGAGGAATTTGTTAGAAAATTTCTAACAGGAAGCCTAAGAGAATCTGGCGAGATACCTGAGGATGCAGAGCTCATTAAAGCCGTTATTGACGGCGAGGAGGTAAATATATTCTTTGAGCAGCCATTAATAGTTGGCGAGGCCACGGGCTACGCCGAAAGCACCGATGAAATACTAAAACTATTAAGGAAGGCTGAGCTTGTCAAAGCGAGGTACTCTAGGGAGCCGAGGAAAATCCTAGTAATACTATCAGTGAAGAGGACGGCAGCCGAAGAGATAAAGAGGATAGCTGAAGAGAAGGGCGTAGAACTCATAATAGGAAAGATCGTAGACTAGTCATCAATTAAAGTCATCAGTTAATTGTAGCTAGCGCATGGTTGTCTAAGGTCCTCAGTAAAGAAAAATTAATATCATATTTTAGCATAATGTTAGAGCTTTCGATATTCCTAATTTCCTTCACGAAGCCGCCACTCCATTTTATCGTCGGAGAAGGTTGATATAGCCCTATCATTGATGTTACGCAATTAATTGCGAAGAAGAACAAAAACTTAAGTCAAGAAGCCCATAGGGAGATGGCTGCATTATATCTTTGAGACACTTTTCAGCCGTAGCTTTAGATAAACTTATGGAAGGAATCATCGAGACAATTACCTCATATCGAGGACTTCAATTTCTTCGCAAACCTCTTAACGTCGCCGACGGCATCCTTCACCGGCTCCAGCATCGTCCAAGCTTCGTAGAAGTTTATGTGTAAGCTATTAACTACGTGCCATAGTCTACTCAAATCCTCGCCACCGGTCTCTTCGCGTAGCTTCGAGACGAGTTTAAAGGTTCCCCATGGCCCTAAGCTTCGTTCCTCTCCTTCCAGTAACCGCCTTAACCATTTGCGAAGCCTACTCCGACGCTTGGACGTAATCTCCCTTTGCCAGAAACTCGTCACATTCGCGCAGGTACTTCTCGCAGAGCTCTACATGTAGCTCAGACTTTGATTCAGAATCGGATAATTTAGCGTATTTATAGAGGGCCTTAGCTATATGCCCTTCTAATGTCCTCCCCTTCCGGCCTCAATAGCTCCTTAAGCCTTACGACTAACTTCTCAGGTAATACAAGCATTAAAAGAGTAAAAGGTGAGTAACGGTTAAACTAGGTGGGTGTTTCCGCGGTAAATTGGAAGGAGTGTTAGGGTCTTCGTTACTACACTTAAGGCTTAAAGGGATGAGGCTAACGATTAAAAAGGTTGGTGAAGCTAAAATCCACTATTAAGTGAGTTAAGCTTTTATCTGCCTACGCCCCTACATCCCGGGTGACGTTAATGAGTTACGTGGAGATATCCGATAAACTGTTTAAGCTGTTAAAGCTTGAAACGACTCCGGTGGCGATTAAGCTGTTAAAGGATGTAAGTGAGGCTGGCGATAAGGTTAGGAGGCCCCGCGTTAAACTAGCAGCCTGTCAGATATGGAATATAGCTAGGTTCTATGGATGGGTTTTCGCTGGATCCGTTGAAGATATGGCTTGTGCTCCTGGAGCGGCCGCGTTAGGGTTTATCGAGGTACCACCGCAGATAGCTTCAGGCGAAATAGCTAAGGCGAGGCTTTCCTCACTCGAGGTAGCTAAAAGGACCGAGGAGGCTGTACCTAGGCTTAAGCCAGGTACTTGGAGAGCCATGGTTGCAGCCCCCTTAGAACGGGCTACCTTCACCCCTGACGTAGTATTAATATACGCATCACCCGCTCAAGCCTTAAGGTTAAGTCAAGGATACGGTTGGAGGAACGGTGATAAAACTAGGCTTAGCACCCTCGGCGAATACGCGTGCGCTGAGTGTATAGCCCAGGTCCTCTTGGAGGGTAAACCCTTCCTAGTAAATCCATGCTACGGTGAACGTAGGTTCGGGCTGACTAGGGACTACGAGTTATGCTTCTCAACCCCGCCTACCTACCTACAGGATATTATAGTGGGGCTTGAAAAAACACATGAAGCCGGGTGGAGGTACCCGATACCTTACTTCGGCGTTTTAGCTCAACCCTACGATGGAGGCTTTCCACCACTCTACAGAATGGACTATAAAAAGTAGGGGGAGGGTAAGCCTCCTACATCTTATTTTTATGCTCGAGTATGTCGGCGTTCACCATCCTTCAATCCTCGAGCTAGGCCGCATAGCATAGCGGTAGCCACGAATATGATGGCGCAGGCGGTGAACGCCGCCGCGTAGCTACCGGTTAGGTCGAACGTATAACCGGCGAACGTGGGTCCTATTGCTCCACCTAAGCCGAACGTAGTAGCCATAGCCCCGAGGATGGATCCTAGATGGGTAAGCCCGAAGAAATCGCTGGTTATCGGCGTATACATGGCTATCCAGCCCCCGTAGAAGAAGCCGAATAGGGCTGCGAATAGGTAGAGCGTTAAGGGGTTATTGGAGAATAATAGGATAGGTATGGTTAAGGCTTCACCCAAGTAGCATGAAATAAGGGTTAGGGGCCTACTGATCCTATCTGATGTAGCCCCCATAACCACCTTACCCGTGATCCCAGCGATCCCGATGAGGCCTAGGGCGAAGGACGCTGAGGAGGGATCTATACCGATGTCGGTAGCGTAAGGAACCATGTGAACCATCACTATGAAGAGGGCTAGACTAGCTAGCATAAAGCTTAGGTAGAGGGCCCAGAAAACCTTAGTTTTAACGGCTTCCTTAAGCGAAAGGGCTTTACCGTTTACCGTTAAAGCGTACCGGGTTGATTTAAGCCCCACCTCGTAGGATGGAAGCTTTAACTCTTCAGGGCTCCGCTTCACTATAGAGGCCGCTGTAAGCAGCATGGCCATGGTGGCCGCGCCTACAACGATAAAGGAGGTCCTCCAGCCGTAAGCCCCTATTAGGTAGGTTGAAAGTGGGGCCATAACCCATTGACCGACCCCTATACCCGAGGTAGCTATACCGGTCGCTAATCCCCGCTTCTGGACGAACCACTTCATAAGCGTCGACATAACCGAAACGTAGAGGGGGCTCATACCCACCCCGACAAGGAGGCCGAAGGAGACATAAAGGTGCCATATCGACGATGTCATTCCGCTTAACATTAAACCTAAACCAGTTAGAACGCCGCCAATACCCATTAACGCCCTAGGACCGTACCTATCGTATAGTGAGCCCACCGGGATAATCATGACTGAGTATGTAACCATCGTTAACGCGTGAACTGAGGATGCAACCGTACGTGACCATCCGAACTCGGAAATAAGAGGTTTTAAGAAAACCCCGTAAAGATATAGTATGCATTCAGCAAATAAGACGAGGAAGCCAGCAGCTACAATGATCCATCCGTAGGAAAAACGGAAACCCTTAAACACCATCTACACCTCGGGAAGCGCGTCGAAGCCTTAAGCCTACTATTGGCCTAAACATATTTAGGCTTTAAACCGGGTTGGTAAAGTTTAAATGCGGCCGTACAGTAATGACGATCGTGGTTTAATGGTTATTAAGCGGAAATGCTTACACGGCGAGGTCGAATTCTTAGGTGAACAGAGGGGGGAGAAGGGGGTTAATAGGTATTATAGGTGCTTAAAGTGCGGCAGCGTATTAATACTATCGGAGGAAAAAGTTTTATATGAAATAGCTGGATCTTAAACGTCCTCTTCAACCCACCTTTAATCTGGAAGGGGGTTGAATATCTACGCTTAAGAGGCCTATTGTAGGCTTCGTCTTATCGCTTATTTCAGGGGTCTTCATCCTCCTTAACGCCGCCCTACTAAGTTTAACGCACATATTCATGATATTCTACCTCGCCCTACGCCAGCCGCATTGGACGTGGGACGGATTCTTCACGGCGCCGACGTGGTTCACGTTCTCCCTAACCGTCTTCGGTGTTATATGCGGGCTCGCCGTACTAATAGGCGTCTATCGCCTCTATAAGGGTAGGAACGTTTCAGGCGGCGTACTAGTCATCCTCTTCTCCACTCTCAGCCTACTTATAGGCGGGGGCTTCATCATAGGCTTCATACTTGGAGTAGTCGGAGGAGCCTTCGCGATAGCTGGCATATAGTTAAGGATGAAGCTTATCGATCGGCTTCAGAACGTACGCTACAGCTTTATATGAAGGAAGCGTTAAGGTTGAAGACGTTGTTTACGCCACCTTTACCCAAACCTTAACGGTCCGCTTTACGGTTTAACTATAGCTTCCCGTAACGCGGAAATCGTGGTTTTCACGTCATTAACGGTTTTACCGTGAGTCTACCTTTAGGTTAGCTTTAAATCGGTGGAGAGGCCTCATTTTAAACGGTGTTTATGTTAAACGTGTTCTTTTACGAGTTTGAGGTATCGACGGGTAGCAGGGTTGAACTGATCGATATAAGCGGTAACGTTGAAAACGCGGTTAAACGTAGCGGCGTTAAGGATGGAATATGCCTCGTCTACGCGCCGCACGCAACGGTCGCCATAGTGGTTAACGAGCACGAGGCCGGCCTTATGCGCGACGTCATAGCTAAAGCAGAGCATGATTACCCTCGCGGCGCCGGTTGGCTTCACGATAGGATCGACGATAATGCTAACGCGCATTTAGCCTCGGCCTTCATAGGTTCAGCTAGAGTGTTCCCGGTTAAGGGCGGAGCACTCATCAGGGGGACTTGGCAGAACGTATTCCTACTTGAAATGGATGGGCCTAGAAGATCTAGAAGAGTGATCGTCGAGGTGTTAGGCGTCTAGAAAACGGTGAGCCAGTCACTCGGAGGCTGCCTCAACCTTAAGCTTTAAGGCGTGTAGGCTTAATCTCCTACTAGAGATGATTCGTTGAGAAAACGCCATTTCCAATGCGGCCTCCACTAAGAGTGGAGGTCAAGCTTAATGTTTAAACCTATTTTTTAAACTGAAGTTTCGATGGAGAAAGCTTAATTGGTTGAAACCAGTATTTCCAATGCGGTCTTCAATGGAAACCGTTGAGCTCGAGGACTTATGTGAATACGCGGTGAAGGTAGGTGTTAAACTAGGCGCCAGCTACGTTGAAGTTAGGGGGCAGTTAGACGAAGGGAGGACGTTAACCTCGAGGAACGGCGTCATAGAAGCTTACACCTCGTCCTTATCGAGTGGGATAGGGTTAAGGGTGCTGGTTAATGGCAGCGTTGGCTTAGCTTCGCTTAACGAGCTAAGTAAGGAGGCGGTTAAGGATAGGGTTAAGGAGGCGGTTAAAATGGCTAAGGCATCCATTAAGCTAGCAGAGAAGGTTAAACTATCTGAGGAGGAAACGGTAAGGGCTAAGTGGGCTATAACTGAGAGGAAAGACTTTGACGACGTACCCCTCGAGGAAAAGGTTAAGCTCTTAACGGACTTAGATAGGCGGTTAACATCGCTATCCGTTAACGTGGCGGCTAGGATCCTAGAGTTATCGGAGCTTCGTGCCGTTAAGTACTACGCTAATAGCGAAGGTAGCAGCATTAACGGTTACGCACCCAGGATTATGGCCTGGGCTACGCTCGTAGTGAAGGAGGTAGGTGATAGCGAGCAAGCGTTTATTCAGCGTGGCGGTAGTGGAGGATGGGAGGTTTTTGAAGGCCTAAAGTTTGAAGATGAATGCGTTAAAACCGCTATAGTCCTAGGGAGGCTGTTAAGGGAGGCGAAGCTAGTACCGAGCGGGGAAATAGATATAGTTTTAGGCGGCGATGTAACTGGTATCGCGGTTCATGAATCCACGGGGCACCCGTATGAAGCGGATAGGATTCTAGGTAGGGAGGTTGCGCAAGCAGGAGGTTCCTTCGTAAAGCCCGATATGCTAGGCCGGACTATAGGGTCTGAGTGCGTAACGGTGATTGACGACCCAACGCTTAATGGGGGCTACGGCTCATACGCGTACGACGATGAAGGCGTAAAAGCTAGGCCCAAGCTACTGATGAAGAATGGGAGGATAAACGAGTTCCTACATAATAGGTTTACGGCCGCTGTTTTTAACGTTAAAAGCAATGGGTCGGCTAGGGTTTCAGATTACGCTAAGGAGCCACTTGTAAGGATGTCTAACACCTACATAGCGCCCGGAGACTATGGGCTTGAGGAACTCATCGAGGGAGTGAAGCTAGGAGTATACGTCTTAAGCTTCACGGAGTGGAACATAGACGACGTAAGGTATAACATGAGGATCGTAGGGGGCGAATCGTACCTAATCGAGAACGGTAAGATAACAGGGATGGTTAGGAGACCCATCGTAGAGATCACTACACCGGCCTTCTATAGTAGTATCGACGCTGTAGGTAAGGAGCTCGTATTCCAAGCAGCTTCCTGCGGTAAGGGTGATCCACAACAGCCGGTACCAGTTTGGACTGGTGGACCAGCTATTAGACTTAGGAAGGTACGCGTAGCTAAACCGTAAGGCAATCATCATGGGGATAGTGCGAACAGCTTAATTAAAGCTACTATTAAGCCTACGATAAGCTTCTCTAGGAAGCCGATACGCCTATCAACGTAATACCTTAAATCTTCAAATCTTTTGTTTACGTCTTCGAACCTTCTGTTTATTAGGTCTATTAGTAGTTTTAGGTCTTCTTTTGTTGCTAGTTTATTCCATGGTGTTAGTTTAACGAGTAGTTCGTATACTAGTTCGGGTTTAACCTCTAAAGCCTTAACGATAACCTCGGGGTGTTCAATTAAAACCCTTTCAACCTGTTCTAGTAACGACAAGTACGCCGCCATAAAGCATGGCTAAAAAGCTTTCATAGCTAATTGAGGGAGGCGAACGAGGAGTTAGGGGCTTAACGCGTAGTTCTAAGGGCTTTAACCGGTTCCACGTTTATCCCCGTACCTCTTAATGGAAGTATGGTGAATAAGTTAAGACTAAAGCTGTTTAGAATAGTCTCCTTCTCGATGAAGGTCCACGACCCTTAACGGTTAGAGTATGTAGTGTCCTTTACTTATGCCTTCGGCTATTACGTTATTGTTTACTTCACTTGTCCCCTCATATATTCTAAGAACCCTAGCGTTACGGTAGTAGCGTTCAACGTCATACTCGAGGATGTAGCCGTAGCCCCCGAATACTTGGATTGCTTGATCTATTACCTCGTTCGAGACTTCAGCCGCGTAGTTCTTAGCCATGGACGCCATCACGAAGAGCTGTTGAGGCGCATACTTACCTTGATCTATCGCCCAGCCTACCCTGTAGGTAAGCATTCTAGCGGCTTCAATCTTAACCGCCATTTCCGCCAGTTTATGCTGGATGGCTTGGAACTCTATTATGGGGCGTCCGAACTGCTTCCGCTTCTTAGCGTAGTTAAGCGCTCGGTCGAAGGCGCCCTGAGCCATACCGACGCCATAGGATGCCGCCCTAGCCCTACCTATAGTGAAGAAGCGTAGAGCATAGTAGAAGCCACGGTTCTCCTGGCCGAGGAGGGCTTCCTTCGGTATGCGCGCGTTATTAAAGAAGATTTCACCTATAGGGGTACCCTTTTGACCCATTTTACCGGTTATCTTGGTTACGTCAACCCCTTCAACCCCGCGTTCAACAATAAATAGGCTTTGCCCTCTATAGGGCGGTGAAGCCTTAGGGTTGGTTTGACATAACACCACGTAGAAGCTGGCTATGGGCGCATTGGATATGAAAGTTTTAACTCCGTTAATCACGTAGTGATCGCCATCCTTGAGGGCCGTAGTGGATAACGACGTAAGGTCACTTCCATGCTCAGGCTCGGTGAAAGCTCCGGATGATACTGCTTCACCGCGCGTTATGAGGGGTAGGTACTTCTTCTTCTGCTCCTCGGATCCGAATTCGTGGATAAGGTCTGAGCCGAAGGGGCCGCTCATTAACGCTTGACCTAGCGTCGCGTCGGCCCGGACGAACTCCTCGTGAACCAGTAGGGTTTCGAGGAGGCCAGTCCCCTGACCTCCATACTCCTCCTTAAAGTGGGGGCATATGAAGCCGAGCTTAGCGGCCTTCCTATACAGGTCCCATGGGAACTCCTCCTTCAACTCGCATTCCAAGGCCCTCTCCTTAGTGAACTCCTTAAGGGCGAAGTCGCGGGCCGCCATTTTAATCTCCTTCTGCTCCTCGGTAAGCTCAAAGTCCAAGGTTAAACCCCGGAAAAACTAGAGGGCTTCAAACATATAAGGTGATAGTCCCTCTCCACGCCCTAACGGTTAAGGTGTTAGCTACGTAAGTGAAGCCGTTTAGGGTAAAGGTCGAGGTGTTGACGCTTCAACGTTGGTTGATAGCGGTTTTTGATTAAGGTTTAAACGTTAGCTTAACAGGGTAGGCTTGGTGGTGGCTTTATGGTTAGGGTTGCGGTGATAGGTGTAGGGTGTTCTAGGTTCGGGGTTCGGAGCGATGTAACCGTTCAGGAGCTTGCCTTCGAAGCCGTTAAGGAGGCGTTTAACGATTGCAGTATTACGCAGGAAGACGTTGAACTAAGCGTTATAGGATCTGTTGCTACGAGGCTCTACGAGCTCTACCCGGCGGTACCGGTTAACGAGTACGTTGGGTTAGATGGTAAAGGTCCTTTAAGGGTTGAAGCTGCGTGTGCCTCCGGTAGCGCCGCGTTATATACGGCTTACGCAAGTATAGCTTGCGGCCAAGTGGATACGGCGATCGTGATAGGCGTAGAGAAGATGAACGAGGTTGATACGGTTACATCGTTAGCCGTGGGGGGTAGAGGTGGTAACTACCTTTGGGAGTTCCATCTATTCGGAACGACTTTTCCAGCTTACTATGCGCTTTACGCGGCTAGGCATATGTGGAGGTATGGTACGACCGAGGAGCAGCTGGCGATGGTGGCTGTTAAAGCCCATAAGTACGGCTCCATGAACCCTAAAGCTCACTTCCAGAAGCGTATAACGCTAGATGAAGCTTTAAGGTCTAGGGTTGTAGCTTGGCCCTTGAAGCTTTACGACTGCTGCCCTATGAGTGATGGTAGCGCCGCGGTCATCCTAGCTTCTGAGGCTAAGGTTAAGGAGCTTCGCGTAGATACTCCTATATGGATTGAGGCTATGGGTTACTCCTCGGATACGGCAAACTTGGTTAGGAGGGAAGACTACCTAGGCTTAATGGCGACGGTTAAAGCTGCTCAAATGGCTTACCGTAAGGCCAGGGTAACACCTAGCGAAGTGGATGTAGCGGCCGTTCATGATTGCTTCACCATAGCCGAGATAATGGCCTACGAGGATCTAGGCTTCTGCCCTAAGGGACAGGGCGGTAGGATGATTGAAGAGGGGCAAACGGAGATAGGCGGTAGGATACCGGTGAATCTAGATGGAGGCCTTAAGGCTAAGGGGCATCCGTTAGGCGCTACAGGTGTATCGATGGTTTACGAGTTAACTAAACAGTTAAGAGAAGAGGCGGGTGGAAGGCAGGCTCCGATTAAGAGGGGTGTGGCTTTAGCGCATAACGTTGGCGGTACGGGGCATTACTGCTGGGTAACGGTACTTAAGAGGTGATTTACGCGTGTCTAAAGAGGCTCCCCATATACCTAGTAGGCCTTTAACCTACGCGCATAAAATACCGATATCGAAGACCGGGGTTTTCTGGGAGAAGTTAAAGTTAGGCGAGGTTTACGCTACTAAGTGTAGGAAGTGCGGTAAGCTATACTATCCACCTCAGGTTGATTGTCCCCGTTGCTTAACGTCTGAAGCCGAATGGGTTAAACTTAGCGGGGAGGGAAGACTATTTTCATATACGTGGGTTTACTATCAGCCTCAAGGCTTCACCCAGTACCAAAAGCCTTACGCTATAGCTGTGGCCGAGGTGGACGGAGGCGTGAAGGTTATGGGTTGGCTTGAAGGCGTGAAGCCTGAGGAGGTGAAGATCGGGATGAGGGTCGCGGTTTCAGCTAAAACGCTCCCTGACGGCTACCTCGTGATAGTTTTTAGCCCTAAGGGGGATGAGTATGGGTAGCTACAAGTATTTAACGTATCGGGAGGATGAAGGAGTTGCTTGGATAACCTTGAATAGACCCGAGGTTAGAAACGCGTTAAATATGGAGTTACGCGGGGAGATCAAGCAAGCTTTACGGGAGGCCGCTGGAAGCGAGAAGGTTAAGATTATCGTAGTAACAGGTGCTGGTGGGAATTTTTGCGCCGGGGCGGACCTTAAGGAGTTCATGACGATGGAGGCGAAAGACATAGAAGCATACCTAGATCGGTACGGAACCGCCGTAATAGCTAGGATGATCATGGACCTGGATAAGCTCGTTATAGCGGCCGTAGACGGCTTCTGCATGGCCGGAGGCTTAGAGATCGTTGAGGCTTGCGATTTAGCGATCGCTACGGAACGCGCGCGGTTTGGACAGACCGAGGTTAACGTGGGTTTAATGCCCGGTGGAGGAGGAACCCAGATGCTAGTTAGGCTTATCGGGTTGAAGAGGGCTAAGGAAATGGTGGCCACCGGGAAGCTGATCGACGCCTATGAAGCTGAGAGGATAGGCTTAGTTAACAAGGTGGTACCAGCTGAAAGGTTGGAGGAGGAGGTTAAGGGTTTATGCGTTCAACTATTAAGGAAGGCGCCGTTAACGCTTAAACTGATTAAGAAGGCGGTAAACTATTTAACGCGTAAAGAGCTCGAAGAAGGGTTTAAGTATGAGAAGGAGCTCTTCATAAGGTGCTGGCTTAGCGAGGATAGGGTTGAAGGGATAAGGGCCTTCCTAGAAAAAAGGGAGCCTAGGTACGTAGGCAGGGACCCGTTAGCCGAGCGTTAAGTAGCCGCCGTTCACGCTGAGAGTCTGCCCAGTTATATAGCTGGCTTCGTCGGAGGCGAGGAAGAGTACGACGTTAGCTACATCCGCCGGTAGGCCTAACCTACCGAGCGGGTAAGCCTTTACAAGCCGTTCCTTACCCACCCTCTCTATGAAGGATTTGGATCCAGGAGTTTCAACGAGCGCTGGCGATACACAGTTAACCCTCACCCCGTACCTCGCTACCTCCTTAGCTAAAGCCTTACTAAACATGTTTACGGCCGCCTTAGCCCCTGAGTAAACTGATAGTGTCGGTTCCCCTATCCTTCCCGCGTCGGAGATTACGTTTATGATTACGCCCGACTTCTGCTTAACCATGTAGTCGAGAACGGCGCGCGTACAGTATAACGTGCCGTAATATATGATTTTTATCTGCCTATCCCATTCCTCCTCGGTTTGCTCCATGAAGAACTTAACCGGCCACCACGCCGCGTTATTAACTAGTACGTCTATCCTCCCGAAGGTATCCGCCGCCTTCCCAACCATCTCACGTACCTCGTTAGACTTGGATACGTCAGCCTTCACCGGGAGCGCTTTACCCCCGGCTGCTTCAACCTCCTTAACCACTTTCTCGGCTGCCTCTAGGTTTACGTCGTTAACCACTACGTTAGCGCCCTCCCTACCGAAGGAGATCGCTATCTCTCTACCAATACCTGAACCTGCACCCGTTACTATTACGACCTTACCTTGAAACCTCGCCATACTAACCCCTAGCTTAGATTTGCTTGAAGATATTTAAGCCTCGCTTATATAAGCCGTGTAATCCGTTTATTTACCGGTAAACGCGTATACGTGAGCCTGTTAAGCCTAGCCATGCCTATAGTAAACGCCGAAGCCGCCTGGCGGATAACTCCATTCCACCGCGTCCGGGCAGATGATCCTACAGGCTCCGCATTCAAGGCATCCCTCGTGGACGTGTTGAACCTCCCCCTTCTCGTTTAGGGTGAAGAGGCCCGCTGGACAAACGTATAGGCAGGGTTTCGCTACGCATTTAACGCATACCTCTTTACGTAGCTTTATATGGGGCTCCGTATGCCTTTCAAAACCGGTAAGCGTTAACCTTTCCTCCGTCGATAGCTTCTTACTCGTTTCACTCATAGGGGTCGCGTAAACATTATACGTCGGCTATTTAAGGTTGATGGAGGAGTTCATGCTTAAAGTTTTTACGTCGAGCCTCCTTTTCAAGGCCGCGATGAACACGTTTCCCTTCAATCTTTTAACCCGTAAGACCTAAAGCTAGGCACGCTCGTTACATATAACTACTGAAGAGGGTGGGTTACGCGTTGAGGGTTAGGGCTCACGTATATATTAGCGGGTTAGTGCAAGGAGTATTCTTTAGGGCTTGGACCCGGGATGAGGCGATTAAACGCGGTATTGACGGCTGGGTTAGGAATTTGCCTGACGGAAGGGTTGAAGCAGTGTTTGAAGGGGAGAAGGAGGAGGTGGAGGAAATGGTTCGATCGTGCTGGCAAGGCCCCCCAGGCGCCATGGTAAGTAGCGTTGAGGTACACTGGGAAGACTGTCGAGGAGAAGTTGGCTTTAGGATTAAATACCGTTATTAAGCGGCTCTGTAGAAAGGTTAGATACTAGCGACTATTACGTCCGGTTCATCTAAGCTGGGTAATCCTAACGATACTGATGAGTCCTTTACGTTAATTCGGCTTAGAAAGCTTAATATTTAAGGTTCACTTGATGAATACTAAAGCCCTGTAGGAAGGAGGGGTATGAGCGCACTACGTAGATATGCTCTCGTTATAGCGATCGTAGTGGGCTTCGTGCTAGGCTGCGTTATCGGTGCTGCTATCGGTAAGCCTGCCGCTGGATTAAAGCCTCTTGGAGACTTCTTTGTAAGGCTTCTAAGGATGCTAGTTACACCCCTCGTGATAATAACCGTATCAGCCGCGGTAGCCCGTATAGCCGATATAAAGAGGCTGGGGAAGATTGTAGTTACTACGCTGTTTATATTCTTAGTGACTTCGTTCTTAGCCGCTACGATGGGACTTATATCGGGTTTAGCCTTCGAGCCTGGTAAAGGGCTAGGCTTAAAGCCTCCCCCAGAGTTTAAACCTCCTGCGCCTGCTACAGCCGTTGACGTCATATTGAGCCTAATACCCTTAAACTTCTCCGATATACTCGGAGTCGCAGGACTTTTACAGGCTATAGTATTTGCGATCCTATTCGGAGTGGCGGTAGCACTTACCGGGGAAGCTGGTAAACCGGTAGTAAGAGCCCTTACAAGCCTCTCTGAAGCTATGATAAAGTTTACGATTATAATCATGTGGATAGCCCCGATAGGGGTCTTTGGATATGGCGCATGGCTTTTCGCGACGTATGGAGCCGCGCTACTTGGAGCGTACGCTAAACTGATAGGCGCTAACTACCTTGTAGCCATCATATACTGGCTTGTATTCTACTCCTTAGTGGTGAGGGCGAGCGGTAAAAGCCCCGTACACTATTGGAGGGCGATTATCGAGCCTATAACCGTCGCTTTCACCACGAGGAGTAGTGCTGCTACCCTACCGGTCAATTTAAGGGCTGCGGAGAAGCTTGGCGTTCCTGAGCATATTAGAAACTTAGTGCTTACGGTTGGATGCACGGTGAACATGGATGGCACCGCCCTATATCAAGCTCTCTGCGCCCTATTCGTAGCTCAAGCCTATGGTATCTCCTTAGAGCCATACCTATACGGGCTTATAGCCGTAATGGCTATGCTCGGCTCCGTAGCTACGGCCGCTATTCCTGGGGGAGGGCTGATCATGCTCGCCATGGTTCTCGGCGCCGCGGGGTTACCGTTAGAGGGGATAGGCCTTATAGTCGCTATCGATCCAATACTTGACGCTTTAAGAACCAGTATTAACGCTACGGGGGATACGGCTTATTCAACGATTATAAGTAGAATCTTCGAAGGCCCCCGATGGTGGGGAAAATCTTCATAAAAGCCTCAACAACCACTTTAACGCTCTTTTTTTAAGCCTTAACTATTCCTAAGCCTTTACGTGTTAAGTTGGCTCGTACCGTTTAATCGGTTTTAAGCTTGAAGACCTCTAAACCTTAATCCAATAGTAGAAGCTGGCTGGATCAACAGTGATGCTTTAAGGCTACTACGTGAAGCTGAAGGTCCACTAGCTACATAGACGTGGTTTCACAGTAAACCTTAAGTTCTTGATAAAGAACTTAGCGCTAGTAAGAAGTCCTTAAGGAGGGGGGTGACACAGCGTGGAGGTTGGTAGCTTTTCGCTCTTCTGTACGTCCTGTTATCGAAGGTACGATCTACGCGCTACATATTGGAGGTGCCCCTCATGTTTTTCACCTCTAGAGGTAGGTATGGAGTATCCTAAGGTTAAGGATTTTTCATCCCTTATAGATCGCAGCGAGCTTAGCCTTTGGAGGTATAAAAGCCTTATTCCATTCTCTAAGGGTAAAATCTCCCTAGGGGAAGGGTTAACTCCGCTCATCCATCATCGTGAGGAGGGTGTAGAGCTTTACTTTAAGCTTGAATACGTATCTCCCACCGGGTCGTTTAAAGATCGAGGCGCTACTGTTGAAGTATCTAGAGCGAAAAGCATAGGGGTAAGGAGGATAGTTGAGGACTCCTCGGGGAATGCGGGGTTAGCGTACTCCGCTTATTCGGCTTTCGCCGGGATAAAAGCGAGGGTATACGTACCGCGGGATGCACCGACGGCGAAAAGGATGCTTATGAAGATGTGCGGTACGGAGGTGGTTGAATGTGAGACGAGGGAAGAGGCTGCGCAAAGAGCTATATCGGAGCTTGATGAGGGGGATCTCTACATCGGCCATACCTGGAATCCCTTCTTCTTGGAGGGGACGAAGACGGTGGCCTATGAACTATACGAGCACGGTATTATAGGCTTCGACTCAATAGTTATACCGGTTTCAGCCGGTACTTTGCTTTTAGGGTTTTATAAAGGGTTTAAAGACCTTATGAATATGGGCTTTATAGATCGGCTTCCAAGGCTATACGCCGTTCAAGCTGGAGGTGTTACCCCCATTTACGAGGATCTTCGTGGAGAAAAGTGGAAGGGTGAAGAAGGGACGCTTGCTGATGGGCTTAGGATTAAAGATCCGCCGAGGCGTAAAATGATTGTTAACGCGATTAAGGAATCTAATGGAAGCGTGGTCGTCGTTGGCAATACCGAGATCGTGGAGTCCATGAAGCACCTGTATAAGATGGGGTTAACGGTTGAACCGACTTCAGCCACGGCTTACGCAGCGTATAGGAGGTTAAGGAGGGAAGCTGGGTTAAGGGTCCTTATCCCGTTAACCGGGACGGGTATGAAGACCCTCGATAAGCTAATACACTTAAAGTGAAGGTTAAGCTTAAAACGGCAGTTAAAACTTCATCGAGAGCTCAGCTTATATTGTAGGTGGGGCTTTAAAGCCTCTCCTCCCTTTAAGGAGTAGGCCTGGGGCTGACGAAATCTAAGGAGCCGCGTATAACTATTAAGGGGTACGTAGCCTAAAACCACCCCCTCCTTACCGTCGCCTCAGGTATATGCGTTCCTCGCAGCCTTCACTATAAGGCCTAATACGGTTATAGTTTCTTTCGAAGGTCAGTGTTTTACTTATCCTCTCCAAGACGTACCTGCAGACGGGCTCAGAAACCTCCCTACAAACCTTCTTAGTGTCGAGGTTGAAGCGTAAAGCGAGCCAAAGAATGGGGCATGGGTTTCTGCAACGCGTTACGAGCTCATCCTCGCTAAGCTTCACGACTTCAACGTCCAACTCGTCCAACCTTAAAAAGCCGTAGTAGAAAAGCTTAAGGACGTCAGCCATGGAGGAAGGCCTCCGCGGTATAAGGGACCATAAAAAGCCATACAGCATGAAAACAGCCTTTACCATAAACAATAGGATCCGCGCGAAGGCCGTCAAAGGGATGGATTCCTCCCTGAACCTTTCCCTCTAAATTGTCAGTAAGCTTGGCGGAAACTCATGACTGGTTTAAGCTACGTAAACCTCTATCCTTTGAGCTTTAAGCGGAGAGATAATCCTTTACTTGCGTAGAGGCTAAGACGCCGCCGTAAACGTGGAGAAACCCGGCTTCAACCGAGTGAAGGGGGATGCTGCGCTTATAGGCTACGTATCCCTCCTATTAGGTCGCTGATTAGGTTTATTGTGGAAACCTTCCTTCTCTTCATTACGGTTCGAAGCGCCGGGTAAAGTTTTTTCGGCGTACCGTTTACCGTGTGTAGGGCGCTTAGTAAATCGCAAACTAGTTGTGGGTAAAGGTTGTAGATCCTCGGGTTTGATAGGAAGGAGGGCGCTTTCCTGAAGGCTTTAAGCTCCTTCAGGATGAAGCTATCGTTTAAGGCCTTCTCGTAGTAAGCCCCTAACACTTGTTCAGCGTAGTTGCCCTCTCCATGTGCCTTCTCTATGGCTTCAGCCGCTAAACGGCCCGATTCAACGGCGAAGTCGACACCCCTAACGGTGATACCGTTATTTAACCCTAAGCCAGCCGCGTCTCCCACTACGAGTAGATTGTTAGCGTATAGTTTAGGAACCATGCGTATACCTCCCTCAGGGATTAGGTGGGCTAGGTATTCTACGATCACACCTTCTTTAAGGAGGTTCTTCATTAGCGGGTGGAGCTTGAAGTCCTCGATCATCTCGTGGATCGGTAGCTTGCCTTCAGCTACGCTGTCTAAGTGGGCGACGACGCCGAAGGTTATGGTCTCCTTATTCGTATATAGGAAGCCCCCTCCCGGTAGCCCCTTACTCGGGTAGCCTACGAAGAGTTGAGCCGCGCCTTCATCCCCGTGGAGGTTGAAGCGTTCCTCTATGGTTTTACTTGGTAACCTCACGACCTCCTTAACGCCTATAGCTACGTGCTCGGGTTTAAATCTACCCTTAAGCCCTAAGCCCTCAATAAGTACGGGGTTTATGCCTTCAGCGTCGATAACTACGTCCGCGTATAGCTTATCCTGGCCCGCGGCTACACCTATTGCTCCTCCCTTCTCCATCAGTATTTTATCGACTTTAACCCCAGTTATTATGAGGGCGCCTGCCTCCTCAGCCTTTTTACCGATCCACTGCGTGAAGGAGGTTAGGTAGGCCGTGAAGCTATCGTTTGGAGGCTCCGGATGCTTAGCTGAGTAGAGTTCTACTGTTACCGCTTCATCCTCGGTCATGAAGGTGAGGAGCTCCTTCCTAACCCAACGTTCGATGGGTGCCTCTTTACGGAATCCGGGGAATGCTTTTTCAATAGCGTAGGAGTAGATTCGACCTCCATAAACGTTCTTTGAACCCAGGTACTTACCACGTTCAATTAAAACTGTTCTAAAGCCCTTTTTAGCGAGATGGTAAGCAACGGTTAAGCCACCTGGCCCTCCGCCGATAATGATAGCGTCAAACCTTTCCTCCAAGCCCGTAAACCCCGCGTTAAAGGCCGTTAAAACTATCGGTTAAGGCTTTTATCTCTTCCTATTAGAAGGAGGCTTAAACTGGTTTAGCTTTAACGTTATAGCCGTACTCTTAGGTTAAGGATTGAAAGCTAAATTGGCTCTAAGCCTCCCTGAGGGGATACTTTTAATGTTAGGCTCTTTGATTAAGGAGGCTACGATGCTAGCCGCTAATGATTGTATGGCTGCGAGTACCATGTAGATCCTTATCCCAGTTACACTACTTACGAAGCCGCTTATCACCGGCCCTACGACGGAGCCTAAGCTTAACGCGGTGAAAAGCCGACCCATAACCTCAGCCCTCCTCTCCGATGGGGCTAGGTCTCCGGCTAAGGCTGTTGAACTGGTTATGAGCATCGACCAGCTAACACCTAGTACGACCTGTACCGGTACGATTAGGTAGGCGTTAGGGGCTAAGGCGTAAGCTATAAACGTTAAAGCTGATAGTAGTAACGCGATCGTTAACGTAATCTTCCTTCCAAACCTATCTGAAAGCTTACCGGCTTGAACCATGAAGGCCGTTTGGGTTACGAGGTTCACGGCGTAAATGAAGCCAATCTGGGTCTTGGATGCGCCGAGGGAGGATAGGTAAACTGAGAAGAGAGCCCATATACCTCCAGCTCCAGTATGCCTTAGGAATAGGCATAGGTAGAGGGGGGCGATGGAAGGGGTTACGATTCGAGGGGTGGAGATGGAAGGAGTAGATTTAACCGTTTCCTCATCGAGTACGTTGAATCCAGCTTTAGGCCTACTCATTATTAGGGTTACTGCCGAAACACCTACGAGGAGGGCACCCATTAGGAACGTAGCTTTAAAGCTTAACGCGTCAGCCAAAAAGCCTCCTACGAAGAAGCCTAGTAACATACCTATTGACGCGCCGCGGTTATAGATCCCCATAGCCCTCCCTCTAAATACCGGGGTGGATAATGAGGTAACCATTGCGGACGTAGCCGGTATGAAAGCCGCCCAGAATAAGCCTTGAACCGCTCTTAATACTCCCAGTTGGAGCGGGTTCTCAAAAAACGGTAGTAAAACGTTAATGACCGCTACCACTAGAAGGCCGATGAAAACTATTGGAAGCGCCTTACCTCCAGCCCTATCGAGAAGCTTGCCGAATACGTTCAACCCGATAACGTGAAAACCGTAATAAGCGGTTGTGAGTAAGCTTATAGCTAAGAAGCCGGCCTCGACGGGTACTAGTAACTGGGTGTAAGCTATAGCTAAACCTACACCGGCGGACGCTAATAGGTTAGCGTATGCAATCCTACTTATTACGTCGATTTTAACGCCATCTAGGCTTGAAGCCGCTTCAACCACCCCTTAATAGTAGCCATACGGTCGTAGCGGTAAGAAGACTACTTCATCCAGTTACGTTCAACCTTAGAGCCGTTTAAGTAGCTCCGAGGATTCTTCAACTTTAACCTTGAAGCGTTTAAGGTGTTTTAACGCTAATTCGTGAAGCCCCATGCTTCTCGACGCGCAGCAATCACTTACGACGATCACCTCGTAGCCTAACTCCTTAGCGTCGATCGCTGTTTTAAAAACGCATACCTCGGTACTTACGCCCGTAATGATTACGGTATCAACGTTTAAGCCTTTCAATAACTGATCTAAGCCGGTTCTATAGAAGCCGCTTAACCTAGGCTTAGGTACTACGAGGTCTCCTTCAACGGGTTTAAGCTCCTCAATAACCTCAGCCCCCCTAGAACCCTGAACAGCGTGAGGCGGTAGACCCCAAGCCTTAGCAAAGTACTCGAGGTCTTCAGGGCTCCGCGAATCACAAACGTATATTACCGGAAGCCTACGTCTTCGAGCCTCCTCTAGCAGCCTTCGAATCCTCGGAACGATACGTAGCCCCTCAGGCCCTACATAAAGGGGGGAGCCTTCGCGTATATCGTCGTTTACCATATCCACTACGATCAACGACTTCAAGCTTGACGCCTCCAAACCTAAAAGGGTTAGCTCTTTAAGCTTAACGGTGCTCCACGTCCCAAAGGGAGGTATACGGTTAAGCCTTAAGGCGATAAGCATACCTCTCCTCCATCCCATAGACCTCCCTCCTTAACTTCGCTTAGAGCTGAAAGCACCTTGCCGGGTTCGCCATCACTACGCGTACTTAGGTATTTACGCTCCGTAGTAAAAGGGATTTCGTAAGTCGATCTTAGCTTAACCTTACGTCAGCCTACCCCATTCACTCTTAAAATCAAGCTTATACCTTAGCTTTTCTTCCTACATAACGGCTTGACCCAAAGGATTGAGAAGTACCTTCATGTCTAGCCCGTACGACCTTCGTATAGGTCTCATGGGATCGTTCACCACGTTCTTAAAGAGGGGTTAACCGGGTGTGGCTGAAGTGTTTAACGCGTCAACCCCTACGCTTCGAACTAAAGGGGTGGATAATTGAAGTGGAGCGTTTAAATACCGTTAACGGCTGGTGTTAGTTATGGTTCCGATGGGGTTCTTCGGCTTCCTAGTTAAGGTTGTAGCCGTTAGTGCTCCGGCTGTTTTATCGCCCGGCCCTTTAACCGTCGCTACGGCTTCTCTTAGCGTAAAGCGGGGTTGGAGGAGCGGTTTATGGGTTGCTGTCGGCCATACACTGGTGGAGTTACCGCTCGTTTTAGCTATCGGTTTTGGTGTTGGAGCCTTATTAACGGTTGGCTTAGCTAGGTTCGTCACCGGTTTAATGGGAGGGATCTTCCTTCTCATCTTCGGCTTACTGACGTTTAGGGACGCGTTTAGGTATACGGCGTCTTCATCGAGTAGTGTTTACGGGTCGCCGTTACTAGTCGGGGTTGGATTATCAGGTTTAAACCCGTCCTTCATTACCTGGTGGGTTTGCGTTGGGTCAGCCCTAATCGTTGAAGCGTTAACGTACCACGGTTTCAGCGGGGTTTTCACGTTGTTCGCGGCCCACGTATGGCTTGACTACGCTTGGCTATGCCTAGTGGCTAAGACGGCGGCTAAGCTTAGCGGCAAGAGTCATCGGGTGCTACTATTGGTATTGGCCTCCTTAACAATGCTCTTCGGCTTAGACTTCACTTACGCGGCTATAAGGGGCGCACATTTAATACCGCTTTAAACACTTACCGAAGACGTTGATTATTAGACTAGTGGACGTTAGCCGATTAAAAAAGCCTGTATCGACAATTGCTTTGAGTAAAGCCTCACCTCTGGATCCACGGATCTTAACGTTAACGATCACAGAGCCCATCGTCTACCACGAGATAGTATTCGCCGTATTTCTTAAATGTTTGTTGATATCGACCACTAATTCATCGATAGCCCTATTGGTTTAAGCCGCTTTATAACAGGATCCATCCTATATCTGAGGACTATAGCCCCTAAGACTAATGTATCCTCCGATCAGCCTTTCAACCTTAAAAACCCAGTTATAGCTAGGAAATGTATATGCGGAGCGGTTCTCTGAGCTTTCTCCCTTAAACGTGAAGGCTTGCGCGTGAAAGGTATTCTTTTAAATCACCTTTTTACTTCTTTTTGGTACTCAAAATAGGAATAGGTAACCGTGTAAGCTGCGATAAGAATCACTGGGATAAGAATTGAGGGGAAAGCGTAGTCTGGAAAGAAGGCTCCGAGAAAAGTAATTATTCCAGCGATTTTGAACAGTTTTCCGCCGACTTTATGGGTTTTCTCCCACACATTATCGCTGCTTAAAGTCCAAGGGGTCCTTATCCCGATGAACCAGTTCCTTTTCGAGTTCTCACATAGGACGCCAATGTAGAAAAATAGAGGCCCGAGGCCTACGGATAGGAGTATCATAGGGTTTATCCGGATTCCAATGTTCCAAAGAGCTACTTGTAAATAAAGGGAAAGCAAGAGGATGGAGAAGATAATTACGAACCCGTCGTAATATTTTCTGAATTTTTCAATGTTCGCTTTTAATGGGTCTATTCGTGGAACCGCGGCGAAAAGTAAAGCGAGCCCAGTAAAAATGGAGGGTATAAGGAATACGCCTGCGAACTTGGAGATGTAACCGTCAACTTCCCCTCGAATATTCCAATGAAAAGCCATTTGTTCAGGCATTTGTGGATATAGCCAAACGCCAATAACGAAAAACAGTAAGACCTCCCCAAAGATGGCCATTTCACTCCTTCTAACGTTCACGGTTGCTACCTCATGTATTAAGCCTACGCATATTGGATTTTTAAGTTTATGGATTTAGAAGCGCGGTTTGAAGATTGCTTTAAGTAAGGGTTGGCCTTGCCTCAAGGGCATGAGGCGGCCTTAAGGAATGCTGAAGGCCTAAAACGGCATACTTTATTAAAAGTTTATTTTTCGCATCAACCTTACCGCGATTCGTCGAGCTCGTGATTGTAACGGTCAAGAGGATCGAGGCTTAAAGGAGGATCACGCGTTTAATAAGCCTCCTATCAATAACCTTTAATCTGTAAATTAAAATGGAGCGAAGGGGGCTTAAAGAATTAAGCTATAAAGCTAAGTTTAAGCTTATCGAGTAGTATTTTCGAGTGTTCAAGTATGGCTTCAACCGGTGGGTTTTCCGGGACCTTGGAGCTACTGGAATGGGTTATTGAACGCTGCTTAAAGCTTGGCTTCGACGAGGCCGCGGTTAAAGCGTCTAAAGAGCTCGTTAAGAAGGTTAGGATCGCTAATAGTAGGGTAGTGTTACCGATGAGCCGTGAAGAAAGCTCCTTAAGCATAATGGCCTGTAAGGATGGAAGGGTCTTAGTGGCTGAAACGTTAGACTTAAGGAGGGATCAAGTGGAACGTTTCCTATCAAACCTGAGGAACGCGGTTTTAAGCGTTAAACCTAGGGAGGACTATGCTCCGTTAGCCTTAGGCCCGTTTAAGTATGAGTATGTGAGCGGGGTGTATGATCCTAGGGTTATTGAGCTCGACGATGAAGTGGTGGATATAGCTGAGGCCGCTATTAACGCGGCTCTTAAGGAGGGAGCTAGTAGCGTAGCTGGCAGCTTAACCGTTAAAGCGGTGGAGGAAGGCTTAGCGACGACACGAGGCGTTCGGGGGGAGCATAAATATTCATCTTTAAGCTTGGAAGTTAGATCCTCGATTAAACTAGATGAAGGAGTTGAAGTTTACGGTTTAGGGCTAGGCTTAAGCGTGAAGCTAGCCGGGTTAAAGCCTGAAGCGGTTGGAGCTGAGGCTGGACGTAGGGTTAGGCTTTCGAAACGTATGGTTAAAGCTGTTGAAGGCCGTTACGACGTTGTTCTAGATAAGCCAGCTTTAGCCGTACTTACGGATTTATACGGCGGCTTCATGGCCTCAGCGTTCCACGTCGACTCCGGTATGTCCTTCCTAAAGGAGAAGCTAGGGCAGAGGGTTGCAGCGCCAACGATTACCCTCATCGACGACCCTAAGGCCCCCGAACGTGTAGGGTCAAGGCCCTTCGACGATGAGGGCCTACCGACCAAGGTTAACGCGATCATCGAGGGAGGTATACTTAAGACCTATCTACATAATAGGTTCACGGCTAAAAGGCATAGCGTAACGTCAACGGCTAACGCAGGCTGGATCGTACCTAAGGCTTGGAGCCTATACCTAAAGCCCGGCGACGCACGGTTCGACGAACTGCTACGAGAGGTTACGGATGGCCTACTAGTGACGAACGCCACGTACGCTAGGTTCACCAACTACGCCACCGGTGACTTCTCAGCCGTAGTTAGGGACGGAGTATTTAAGGTTAAGGAGGGGGAGATAGTCGGATACGTGAAAAACTTAAGGTTGAGCGATAACTTAGCTAACGTGTTCAGTAACGTCGAGCTCCTAAGCCGTGACGCCGAACAGGTCTTACACTGGTGGATGGAGGTAGGAACACCCGTAACGGTGCCCTCGGCCCTCGTTAAGAACCTAAGGTTTACGCTGCCAACGGCTTAACGCTGAATACGGCTGGCTTACTTTTAAGCGTTGAGGATGATGACCTCAAGAACGGCTACGCGGTTAGGCTTAAAGTATTAGCCTATGGAGACGTATAGGCATGGATAGGTTTAAGGGTGTAAAGGGTTGCGGTTACCTACCGTTGGTATCGAGGATAGGTTGAACTTAAATAGTACTTGAAGGGCGCTGTAGTGATAGGTGGTAGCTTTCTTTAATCTTCCCCGTGGCTATAATTTAAGGACTAGGAGGGCTAGCGTGAAGTAGGTTAGGAGGCCTACGATGTCGACTATGGTTGTTAGGAGCGGTGAGGATACGGTAGCTGGATCGATCCTTAACTTCGCGGCGAGGATAGGAAGTAAGCTACCGATTACGCCGCCGATGAAGACCACTAGTATCATTGCTGCGGCCACGATAAAACTGAGTAGGAGTTCGCGCGTAACTAATAAGCTTACCGCGAAGGCTAGGGGGGATACCATGAGGCCGAGGCCGACAGATGTTAAGGACTCTTTCATTAAAACCTTTAACGCGTCGTAGAGGGTTACTTCGCCGACCGCTAGCGACCTAATTACGAAGGAGGAGGCTTGGGACCCCGAGTTTCCACCCGTATCGATTATTAATGGTAGGAAGAAGGTTAAGGCCGCCATGGTTGAAATGACGAATTCAAAGCGGCTCACTACGGTAGCTGTTATGGCTTCGAGTAGGCAAAGTAGCGTAAGCCACGTAGCCCTCTTCTTAACGAGCTCCACAGTCTTAGCGGTAAGGTAAGGGGCAATCGGTTTTTGCGTGAAGCCTCCGAACTTAATTAGGTCTTCGCTGCTTTCGTTAATAATAACGTCGACGGCGTCGTCGAGCGTCACCACCCCTAATAACTTGTTGTCGGCGTCAACAACAGGAAGTTCCGATAGGTCGTAGCGAGCCATAATCTTAGCCACCTCCTCCTGATCAACGTCGGGCCTAACGACCCTTAACTGCGGCCTAACTACCTCTTTTAACTGTTTATTTCTAGGCGTTAATAGGAGCTCCTTGACGTCTATAGCGCCCGTAAGCCTACCTTTATCGTCAATGGCATAAACGTAGTTACTCGTATCGTACTCCTCAAGCTTAAAGCGGGCTACGTACTCGTTAACAACCTGTTCAACCCTTAAGTTTTCAAAGAAACGCGGAATCCTATTCGTCATTAAGCCTCCAGCGGTCGTAGGAGAGTAGCCTAGTAAAGGTTTAACCTCCTCAAGCTTAAACGCTGGCAATTCTTTAAGCAGAATCCTCCTATGCTGGATGGGTAACTTACCTATTAAGTCTGAGAGTTCATCCGCTGGAAGCATGGAAGCAATCCTTACTAGCCGCCCCCTATCCATGCTGGTTAATATTCCTAGTAATACTTCGAGCGGTAGCTTAGCTATGAAGTCCTTAATGACGTCGTCTGGAAGCAGTAGAATAAGCTCCAACACCTCCTCCTTCGGCAGCCTTCCAAGTATAAACGGGAAATCCTTAGGATCCAACTTCCTTAGTAGAAGTTTAACCTCTTTCTTCTCCTTCCTTATAAACTCGATCACGCGCTTTATCTCCGCGGCTTTAACCCTCTCAACCATTCCGGGCGACCCTTAATGGGGATTAAGGCTAGCTTATATATATTTAAGCTCTTGCCTTCCTAATGAATGATAGGTTATTTTTCTTCTTCTTATGCTTACGTATGGTTGGAGGTATACGTTTAGCTTCAACCCTTGGGGAGGTTGTTAAGCTTATCCGTAGGCGTAGGTGGCCTAATAGCGTAAAGTTCCCTTACTGCGGCTCCGTTAAGAATGGTAGGTCGGCTAGAAGGCTTTATGCTTAACGATATCTATGTAGAGGGCAGTTCTACGACCTTAGCGGAACAGTATTCGCTAAGCTTAGCAAAGCATTAACCATAGCCTACCTATACTACAAGCTTAAGCGCGTTGGCAGTATCTAGGGAGGTTGGTAGGAGTAGGAAGGCTATGGGCTCTTCGGAGAAGGTTTTGAAGCCTACCTTCAACGGGTTAAGGTTAAAGGGCGGATGGATGAAGCGTACGAGGCCGTTAGGCGTAAAGGCTTCAAAAGCGTGGTTAAGCCTAGGCTTAGGGGTAGGTTCACCGAGGATAAACTCCCATTGTTCCAAATAACGCTATTGTTGGCGATGCAAAACGAGCTACAAGGTCTTCTAAACCTCTCTTATAAACAATGTCTATAACCCTTTTTAAGTCATTTCTAGTGAATGCGACCGTCTTTTTGGCGAGTAAATTTATCAAAGATTGTTCATTTCTCTGCAAGCCAAATTTTAGAGCCTGCAATGACATTTCATAACCCGACGAAGATTGAACCCAAATTCTTCTGGACTGAGGAACCAAGCTCAGCTTAAGCGAAAAATCATTGTTTATTAAATCTTTATCCGAAACCCATTCAACGCCTCTATACTTATTTAGAAATCGTTCCAATTTTGCGACGCTATCAATCCCCCGGACTTCACTGATAGGAATATTATTATCTCGGAGTTTCTGACGATAAAATGCAACTTGCAAAAAAGATTTCCTGGCGCGTTTAGCAACCTCATTTACAGCTCGTTTTGCGAATTTTTCAAGCCACAAACCAGCATCCCCATTCATAAAACATTAAAACTAAAATGCCATCACTAAAGCTATAATTTTTTGGAAATATCCTCTATAACATCCGCCCTCAACGATCTATATATTTCTATTAGTCGCTGATAAACGAATAGTGTTTGAGTTTAAACAAAAATTTAATTAGAACCTGATACTTAAGGGGGTTAAGTACTTAAGAGGGTCTGGTTTGCCGCTTTTCAGCTTACATCCAAAAGAAAAAACAGAGGAGCTCTTTGGAAGGGAGAACGAAATTGAAGAACTTGTCCGCCTAATTAGGGCTAAAAGATGGGTTGCAATACTTGGTCCAAGAATGGTTGGAAAAACAAGCCTAGTTAAGGCAACAAACAAAAAACTGGAAAGCATGGGCATTAAAACAATTTATGTTAACCTTTGGGGTGCAAGAGGAACTCATGGCTTGTTAAATGCTTTAGCGCAAGGACTTAACCAAGAAAGAAGCATACTACAGAAAATTATGAGTATTGGTGAACGCATAGAAGGAGTATCGTTCGGAGCAGGAGGCATCTCCATTTCTTTATCTAGAAAGCCCATGACAACCATGTGGGAACTCTTAGCAGCTATAGGAAAACAAGGGGGAGATTGCACTATTGAACTTGATGAAGTTCAAGAACTCTCAGTAATTTCTGGCCATCTTCTAAAACTACTTGCCAACATTTTCAATACATACCCAAACATAGTCTTCATCTTCACCGGATCTATGTTCGGCCTCTTAAAAACGCTACTCGAACCAAAATCCACTTCACCACTCTATGGAAGATCACCAGCAAAATTATACTTACAACCCTTTACAAGAGAAAAAGCAGCAGAATTCCTAAGAAAAGGATTCCAAGAATACCGAGAACCTATAAAAGAAGCGGAGATAAACGAGGCTGTTGAAAAGCTGGATGGCATCCCAGGCTGGCTAACCCTATATGGAAATAATGCTGCAGTTCAAAAAATGCCTCACGACAAAGCACTACAGGAAACAATATCGGAGGGCACAAAAATAGTTAAAGACGAACTTGAACACTTTCTAGAGGGAAGAGACAGAACACTTTACATAACAACCCTTAAAGTCACAGCTATATCAGCCCGCTGGAAAGAAATAAAGAACGCAATAGAAGCACGAAAAGGCTCATCAGTTAACGATGCAACAATACAGAACATAATAGAAAACCTAAAGGCAGCAATGCTAATAGAAGAGCATGAAGGGGTATATACGGTCAAAGACCCGATGCTAAAAGCCCTACTGCTAACTTCACAAATTACTTAACAGGGTTAAGCACTTAAGACACACTAACACAGAAAACACATTTCTGAAAACTAATGCCACGTTTATTGTAACACGCAAATTCTAATCTAGTCTCAAAGTTTATTCCGCTATTTGCGGCAAACGAAGATAAAGACAATCCGGATAGATATAGAGAAAGAGGGAGGGAGCGGGAGAGATCACCAATGGTCGTTGTTCCGGGTTCAAATCCCGGCCGGAGCATTAAATTTTAAGCCAAACACCAAACGCTAGCATTTTAAATTTTAATGGGTTTTTGGGGGATTAAATTTTATCGTTTGGGTTTGGGATAGTATTTTTATACGTGCTTGTTACTGGTTGCGGATTGATATGCCAGCTAGGTATGAGCATAACTTAACGGCTTTTAGGAAGCATA